>OJDV01000236.1_pt1 | contig 21060 bp, 17 predicted proteins | sample 1592911 | NCBI WGS metagenome assembly OJDV01 (sample SAMN05416860, study PRJEB24817) | seawater metagenome | isolation source: Sea water | place: Canada:Atlantic | collected 2013-11 | reverse complement strand
TCTACACAGAGTAGATCGTCGGCAGCGTCAGATGTGTATAAGAGACAGATCCTACTTACTTTTGTCTTTTTGGTTGCCTTTGAATATTTAACAGTAGCAATTTCTACAGTTTTGTTCGTGATTCTATTTTTAATTAACGGATTTCTTAATAAACTCCCTGATACTTCTAGTAAATCTGTTGAGCACATGGATACCAAAGATAAGCTAGAGATGGTGTCTAAGGTTGATGATTTAAAACATGAAAATGCCGAACTTAAAGAACACCTCAAACAAAATGAAATAGATTTGTCGGCTGCAGAAATGGCAAAAATGGAATTTTTGGCAACCATGAGTCATGAAATTCGCACACCTTTGAATGGCATCATTCCATTATTAGATATTCTATTAGATTCAGAGTTGTCAGACTTTCAAAGAGATTACCTCAGTACCGCACATATTTCTGCCATTCAAATGCAAAAACTTATCGATGACTTATTGGATTATTCAAAAGTTGAGGCGGGCAAATTAACAGTTGAAACCAGAGGATTGAAAGTACCGCAAATATTGTCAGCTGTCTATTCTTCTTACAAACAAGCTGCCGAAAAGAAAAATTTAAAACTGGAAGTTGAGGTTAACAAAAATATCAGTCCTTTATTGCGGGGTGATCCGACTCGTTTAAGACAAGTTTTATCTAATTTAGTTAGCAATGCGATCAAGTTTTCAACCTACGGCACCATTAAGTTAAAAGTTAAAAAACTCAAAGACTTTCCAAACAAGGAAATCATTCGATTTGAGGTAATCGATCAGGGAATCGGTTTAGACAAAGAGACTTCTGATAGTATTTTCCTTCCTTTCACACAAGAGGATGGATCAAGTACCAGGAAATTCGGCGGCACAGGTTTAGGGTTGGCAATCAGTAAGAAAATTGTAGAGCTCATGCATGGCTCCATCTATGTTGAATCTCAAAAAGGCAAAGGCAGTAATTTCTATTTTGATTTACCCTTATTAAAATCTGTTGGTGAAACCACAGTAGGAACAGAACAAGTATCAGGCTATCAAGCCATTTTAATTAATACAAATCCTTTGTTATTTAATAAAATTGCTCAAAAATTAAAAGACGAAGATTTACCATTTCAAAAAGCTTTGGGATTATCACAAGCTTATGAGATATTTACATCGATTAACAAAATGTCAACAAGCAATAAACACATCATGGTATTTATTGATTTTGATACAGCTGGCAAACAGGTTCGTAGCCTGTGTCATGATATTACAATCGATGAAAAAATGTCAAACTTATATGCTTGCATATTAACTGAGAGAGGCTCCATCGCGGGCATACCACAATCGTCCAATATTAAACTCTTATCAAAAGATGAATCGATTGGTAAGCTCCTGAATTCCATTGAGGTTTCTCAAGCAAATATTGATGCGGCAACGGAAATAGTACCCCATTCAGAAAATACCGAAGAAGATACTGAAGAAGCACAAACTGATGATGAAAACCTTGATTCTAATGCAGTAAATACAACTCAGCCCAGTGATCAAAAACTTTTACCTGAAATATTATTAGTGGAAGATAATGAGGTGAATTTAAAGGTTGCAGAAAAACTCATTCAATACATAGGCTATCCTTTTGATTTTGCAATGAATGGCCAAGAGGCCCTTGAAAAAGTCAAACAAAACAGATACAGAATGATACTGATGGATTGTCAGATGCCCGTTATGGACGGATATAGATGTACTGCCAAAATTAGAGATTATGAATCTGCAGCAGGCTTAAATCAAACCCCGATACTGGCCATGACTGCTAATGCAATGTTAGGGGATAGAGAAAAATGCTTAAACGCAGGCATGGATGATTACATGTCAAAACCTCTGAACCGCTATATTCTTGAAAAAACATTAAAAAAATGGGACCCATTGGTAAACGCCAATAAACAGCCAGACAAATCTGATGGACAAGTATCTGCTAAAGACAATATTGAAGAATCAGATACACCAAAGCCAGAAAAAGTGGCCAGTGATGATTCAACAACAAACGCAGATGCCTCAAAATCTCAAGAAAAAGTAATAACTCCAAAGGCAGCTGAACCAAAAAAAGCGAAAACACCCACTATTGATATTAACCAAAAGTGGTTAAGTACTAAAACACTTGAAGATTTAAAAGAGTTTATGGGTGATGAAATAATTCAGCTACTGGAAATGTTTGAACAAGAAACGCCAACCATTTTAAAGAAAATGAATACTGCATTACAAACCAATAATAGTGAAGAAGTACAAAAAATGGCACACATGTTGAAATCAACAAGTGCCAATATTGGAGGAAATGGCTTGAGCTTTTTCTCAAGAAAATTAGAATTAGCCGCTGATACCAATCAAACCAGTCAAATGCCTGTTATTTTCAACAAAATTAAAAAAGCCTATATTTTAACTAGCAAGGAAATTTCTAAATATATAGAAAGTTATTAAGAGCACCTAATCAATAAGCTTTTAACGTGTAAAAACAATGCAAATAGCAGAATCCACTGCTTAACGCATTGTTTGCTTATGTGTCACTTTATGTCTTCTTTTTCCCACTGTCGATCAGTTATGCAAAACTCTCTTTAATTATGGGTATCTTAATGATACAATCTTCTCCTTTTTTAATTTGTTCATTAATCATTCTGCCTTTAACTGGCTTTATTTCTAATTAATTACACATTCACAATACATTATGATTACAAAATTTTTCATTGTTATACTTGCTCTTGTCACATTAAATGACGGTATCACAAAAGACCACACCAGCGAAACAGACAACATCATAGTCACCGCTTCTAAAAAGAAACAAACCATTGAAAACCTTTCAACTGCTGTTTCAGTTGTTACTAAAGCTGAGATTCTAGAGAAAAACATCACATTATTACCAGACTTACTACGTGATGAGGCAGGGGTTTATATTCAACAAACCACACCGGGTCAGGGGATTCCAATTATTCGTGGTTTAAAAGGTTCTGAAAATGTTCATTTAATTGATGGCATGCGCCTTAATACCGCTTTTTTTAGAAATTCACCTAATCAGTATTTAGCACTGGTTGATCCGTTTATGACCCATCAAATAGAAATAATCAGGGGGCCTGCATCTGTATTGTATGGTGGAGATGCTTTAGGTGGCGTATTAAATGTTATTACCCACACACCTGATTTTACTGGTGAAGAATGGCAAAACAAGGGAGAAATGTATCTCTCTTATGATTCTGCTGACGAAAAAACCCTTAGCCACTTATCTTGGGATATGGGCAATGAAAAAATATCAACAACATTGGGCCTTAGTTATCAGGACATAGGCACAAGATCAATAGGTGGCGGAGATGAAATTCCATTCACTAATTACAGTTCAAGAGCGATGAATAACAAATGGCTTTTTAATTTTTCTGAAGATAAATCATTAATATTTGATATGCAATATTTAACCCAACCTAGCACACCTAGGGTCGATGACTTGGTTGCTGGTTTTGGTCAAACTCAACCTGATTCATCTTTGTTTTTATTTGCTCCAAATCAAAGACAGTTTGTGCACCTTAATTATTCCGATAACGCAGCTACCTCATTGTATGATAGCTCAGATTACCACGTCTCTTGGCAGTTGATTAAAGACCACAGAATAAAGTCTGATTTTGATAATGATGACATTACAAAAGAACAAAATGAGAGTTCTTTGTTCTCATTTCAGTCATCTTTCAATAAACAATTGAATGAAAAGTTAGACATAGTATATGGAATCGATTTTTATAAGGACACAATTAACAGTGCAAAACAAGGTATTAGTGATGGGGTTATTAGCATTAAAGATCCCCGTTTTCCTGATGATTCTACCATGCAACACACCGGCCTATTCGCTGATATGACCAAGTATTTTGCTCACAATGATCTGACGTTTGGTTTCAGATACAGTGATTATGATATTGATTTAAACAATGCTTTGATTGACAATGACAGTCTCAAAATTGATGATTTGACTTGGCATGTTGGATTGTTACATCACATAGATAATGACAATAAATTATTTGCCAATCTTGGCAGAGGATTCAGACCTCCTAACATCTTTGACTTAGGGCAAGTTGGTGAAAGACCTGGCAATAGGTTTAATGTCATAAACACAGATGTTAAACCAGAAACGGTTCACACATTAGATCTCGGTTGGAAACACTTTGGTGATGTTTATTCAGTTGATTTTACCGTTTTTTATTCACAATACAAAGACAAAATTGCCAGTGTTGAAACTGGTGATTTAACCGATGAAGGCCAATTGATTGTCCAGTCACAAAATATTAATGACGTCAATTTATATGGTTTAGAGTCTAGCTTTTCGTATAAGTTTAATGCCGATTCAGAATTTAATGCCGTATTGAACTATACATGGGGTGAAGAAACAACCGATGATATCAATGAACCTGCTGATAGAATACCTCCTATTAACGGTTTCATCGGCTATGAAAGAAAAATCAATGATAAATGGAATATCAATCCAAAAATAATCTATGCCACAACCCAAGACAGGTTAAGTGCCCGTGATATCAGAGATGTCAGAATACATCCAAATGGAACAGGCGGTTTTGTCACCTATAACATTTATGCTAACTGGAAAGTATCAGGAGCCAGCAATGTCCGCTTTGGTTTAGAAAATATCTTTGATAAAAAATACCGTGAACATGGGTCAGGCCTAGAAGCAGCTGGTAGAAATTTACATGCTTCTTTTAATTATTTGTTCTGATATTACTATTTCATATCTGTTATAAAAGGCAGCTTAGTTCTTATTGATTTTACCTGAGATGTGTCAATTGTAGTGATGACTATTGTTTGATCTTTATCACCGCATGACAAAATGTTCCCTAAAGGATCAATGACTTGAGATCCTCCTAGGTATGATAAGCCATTTCCATCTGTTCCTGTTCTATTAACGGCAACTATACAACATTGGTTTTCTATGGCTCGTGCCTTTATTAAAGCTTCCCAATGTTGGTGTCTTTGTTCAGGCCAGTTCGCAATAATAAATATAACATCAACCTGCTTGGCTATTTTTCTAAAAACCTCAGGAAAACGCAAATCATAACAAATAAAAATACTAGAGCAAACGCCATCTATGGCAAAAACTGATTGATCTTTTCCTTCAATAAAAAATGTGCCTTCTTGCGCCAAATTAAAACTGTGATTTTTCACATACCGTGATTCAAGATTTCCTTTCCTATTAAATATTAAGGCTACATTTTCAGCTTTGTTACTATTTTCTAATGCAGACATTTCCGTTATGCCTGCGATAACATATATTTCATGTTCTTTTGCTAAATGGCTAAGAAATTGATAAGTTTTATCGCCACTTTTTTCTGCCGTTATAGCAATATTCATCGAAAAACCACTGTTAAACATCTCTGGGAAAACAATCACATCACAGCCACTTTCTTTTGCTTCTAGGGTATAAAGCGCTGCCATTTTAAGGTTTTCTTGAGAATTTTCCCATGTGATATTTAATTGTATACTGGCTATTTTCATATTAGTTGGTTGCTTCAGTCATTCGTTTGGGTTTCAATATATCTGAGTTTATCTGGATAAAAGAATATGCAAGAGGTTGTCCTCAAAATTAATGTTTGTGGTTAAGGTACTGTGGTCTTCACACAGAAAGTATGGATAATCTAAAGGAAAAAAACTATATTTATGTTGTGGTGCAGTTGGGTCAAGTACTTCACGTGCCAACAATGATGCTTTAGTAACTGTTCCATCGCCAGGCTCGAGCATAAGCTGGTTATAATTAACGCCTGGTTTTGGATTTTTTATTTGTGATGGCTTTGATCGAGTAATTGACACTCCATTGACCTCTTCAACCAATAACCTGGCTGTAGTAAGGCTGCAATCACCTCCCATAACAATAATCTTGTACCCAGGGTTTTCAATTGACACTGTAAGTGACCATAAAAATCTTCTAGCTTTTTCTAAGTGTTTATGAAAATACAGTTTTAATAGTGATAAATAAGCTTCTCCTTCTTGGGCTGTTGAATATTGTTTCATAATTCTTTTTTGTACTGCGGGATCATAAATTGACCATTGAAACCTTTGCCAAATATTACTATCAAAAACATCCCTATCTAAAGGTTTTCCGTCTATATTAATTAACCATGTGTTTATGGCATGTGGAAACAATTGATATATGCTAGGCATGGTCACCAATACTTCTGTAGGAATTTTCCTTAGACCTATGCGCAATCCTGTGATAAACGACTCTACCGATCCAACAGACCCAAAATTTGGTGTTCCCAAAAGAACGACTTTACGAACATTTTTAGCGCCCATTAAATTAACAGGAAAGTCATTGTCATTTAATACATCAACATCACCATAACGCAGATAGTATCGACTCACTAGCCCTCCCATTGAATGCGCGACTAAATCCATCTTTAAATCAGGGTTGTTGTGATTTTTTTGAATTGTTTGAATAAATTTGTGTAATTTTTTGGCGCTTTTTACATTGTCTTGGCGCCAATCATAGGTAAAAACGTACATTCTGCGATTAAAATCAGCCACTTCTTCATCAACATTGGTTAATTGGTACCCTCCATATGTTTTTAAGGTGTTTATCACTGCATTGTAATAATCTGTACCTGCCGCTTTATCTGCAATTTCATAGGGTTCTATTTCAGAATTGATAGGTTCTAATGTTTCTGGGTCAATCGTAAGCCCGATGTGTTTATAGTTTGAGAACAGTAATTTATTTAAACTGCCAAACCACAGTTCATTTAAGTTCTTTTTATCACGTAATTTACTGCCCATCATCCCATGAATCAAGATCACAGGTGCTGGTGTGTCATAGTTTTTATAGGTGGTTTTATAGAGGTGCGCTAAATCAGGTTTAGCTTGTTTGGCACAAGAAACCACCATAACAAAGGCAAAAAATACCCATAAGTGATTTCTAAAATTTTTCATAATTACTCTTTTATTGCCAAACTAATGTTATCTATTTTTTTTGATTTCCTTGCCCTTAAGTAAACAACTTCATAACTTGCAGGAATCCGGTTGTCTTCTCTAAACCCATCATAGCCATCGCATAGTTTCTTCAATTGAGATCGGGACATCAGTCCCTTTCTTCGGCTTTCATTAACATTGTGACCACCAGAGGCTTTAATATCTTTCATTAATGATACTACATCTTTGTAGGTTAATGTGATTATTTCAGCATTGACCACCACTTCCTCGAACCCCAACTTTAACAAGTCATCGCCCATATCATGCAAAGCTGGAAAATCATGTACATGGGCATGTTTATCAACACTTAGCCAAGCTTGCTTGAGTTCTACCAGAGAAGTTTCTCCTAACGCACTCATGATTAACAATCCTCCTGGCTTCAGTATGCGCATGCATTCTGAAAATACATCTTTTTCATTGCACCAATGTATGAGCATGTTAGAAAAAACAACATCCATTGAATTGTCCTCAAAAGGCAAATCATGTACATCACTGAGTACAGTTTTTACGTGTTTGTTTTGTGGGATTTGATCCAGCATATTTTTTGAAAAATCCAATGCAGAAACTTTAATGTGATCAAACAGCTTTAATAATTCAGGAATCGCCCAACCAGTACCACAGCCTAAATCTAAGACGTGTTGCGGTTTAAATCCTTCATCGAGATTGCTTTCATCTTCCAGTCTTTCCAATAAACGGGACATCACTTCTTTTTGTAAAACTGCATTTTTTTCGTACTGCTTGGCTTTACTATTAAATGAATTTAATATGGCTTGATACTCTAGAGGCATGTTGTGTGCTAAGATAAAAACGATATTTTAACACCAAGTCCCGCAATCGTGAATCAATGTTTTATTTGTAACAATAATACCCATAAGCAGGATGCTTTTAAAACGATATGTACTGGCTGCAGGCAATTAATCAAACACCCTCAGTTTGATTGTTTGAGGTGTGGCGTTGAACTTCAAGCAGATCACAGTATCTGTGGAAATTGCCAGATAAAGCCACCACACTTTAGCCAATCCAAATATGCCTGCGTCTATCAATCTCCAGTAGATCAATGGGTACAGTCATTCAAATTTGGTAAAAACATTCTCATGTCGTCATTGTTCGCTGAACTAATGCAAGACTTGTTGTCTGGTATCAATAGCCAGTATTGTTTAATGCCGGTACCTTTACACATTTCTAGATTACGATCTCGGGGTTATAATCAGGCTTATGAAATGGCCAAGGAGTTAGCAAAATTAACCAATAGACCATTGATTAATTCTCTAAAACGGGTTAAGAACACCCAAATGCAAGCACAATTAAAGCTCAACCAAAGGGCAAATAATGTAAGCAAAGCCTTTGCTGTTAATGAACCGATAATCCATAAACACATTGTATTAATTGATGATGTGATGACATCAGGTAATACCTTAAATGAATGTGCAAAAACCTTAAAAAAAGCAGGTGCTGAAGATGTGAAAATTATTGTATTTGCGCGCAAGTCACTTTAAACGATAACTTAGTGCCTTTATGTAATTAAAGGCACTAAATTTCAATGATTGAGAAGATTAATTACCAAAGGTATTACATTGACTGATATCACCAGTGCGCATGCCTTGTCTCAACCATTTTACCCTTTGTTGTGATGATCCATGGGTAAATGATTCTACATCCACCCTTCTTCCTGCGTTTTTTTGCAAGGTATCATCACCAATTGAAGCTGCTGCTTGTAGTCCCTCTTCAACATCTCCATCATCTAACCAGTTTTTTTGCTGTTGTGCCAAATTGGCCCATACGCCTGCATAACAATCAGCTTGCAATTCTAACATCACCAAATATTTGTTTTTATTCGCAGGGTCCTGTCTTTGCATTTGACGCATTTTCTTTTCAGTACCCAATATGTTTTGCATGTGGTGTCCTACTTCATGTGCAATCACATAGGCTTGTGCAAAATCACCTGGTGCACCCATTTGTTGTAACTGTCTAAAGAAGCCTAATGCCAAATACATTTTATTATCACCCGGACAATAAAACGGTCCTGTTCTTTCTGAATTTACCCCACAGGCCGATTGTACATTGCCTTCAAAAATCACCATTCCTGCTGCTGGATAATTTGACCCTCTCCGTTTAAACTCAGCATGCCATGCATCCTCAGTTGAGGCCAATATAGTTTTAGCAAATTCTGCTAATTCCTTTTCAGCCGCTGAACGTTGTGCAACAGGTGCTGAGTTTTGACTGGGAGAACTTCCTTGATTTGATCCACCCACCATTTGAAATAACTCGATGGGGTTTTTGCCTGTAACAACAGAAATAACAATAACAATGACCACAGTCACTACACTCATTTTTCCACCACCACTAGCAAGTCGAGCACCTTTACCTCGTCTGTCTTCTACATTACTGCTCTGCCTATGTCCTTTCCAACGCATACTCTTATAACTCACTGATTGTTAAAATCCCATAAGTATAGCATAAAAAAATCAGGTGAATTTTAAACTAATGTGTCTTTTTGTTATTATTATGTTATCTTTATCACATGTTAAAAAAAATTATCATTGTTCTATTATCTCTGGTATTAATTACCATGTTATCTAAGTCTTTCCTCAATTTGTTTAAATGGGACGTTGAGGTTGTTAATAAAAAACAACAATGGGCTAAAATTCTCTCTGTAGAAAAAGTAGCAAGAAAAGTACAAGGGCGAGGTGTACCATCAACCACCATTACTAGCTGGAAAGCCAAAGTTCGTGTTGATGATAACAAAACAGCCAATGTCAATGTTGCCTATGGACCTGTTCCACAACAAGGCAATTGTATGCCAGTTATTGCCAGTTACTTAAATAACGATAAAGTTTGGGTGGTTTTAGATATTGAAGAATGGCGCTTCGGCACTACAAATGGATCATGTGATTAAACAACAGAGACACCAATTAGAAGTATCTCTGTGTAGATTAAGCGTATTTAAACTTTTTAAATGCTGTTGTCATTGCTATGATAGTTAATATTAACAGGGCGATGACCTGTATAGAAATGTCTTGAAGTTGTCCTCCGAAATACATCAATTTATGTAAGATATCCATTATCCATCCAGTAGGCAAAAATGTTGCAACATTTTGCATCCACATGGGAGTGATTTCAATTGGCCACCAACAGCCGCCTAATGCTGCTAGTAATAAAGAACCTATGGTTGAAATTGCACTGACTTGACCTTCTGATTTAGCAAAACTGCCCAATAAAACCGCTAAAGCAGAATTAAATGCTGCCCATAACAGCAATATTATAACAATGGCAATTAAATGGTTGCCCCAATGAATCTTAAACAACAACCAACCCATGATCATGCCATATAGTAACTGAAGAATTGTAATAAACCATTTACCCAACCATTTACCTAAGATAATTTCTCGGTTAGTTAATGGCGTAGCAGCTAAACGTTTGAGTACTCCAGATTGACGCTCAAGAAACAAACTCAGTGAACCACTTGATAAGGCAATCATCATGATAAACATAACCAATATTCCTGGCACAGCTTGATTAAACCCTGATGGAATCTCTTGTTTCTCTCCAGCTGATTGGATATCGACATTGATGTTTCTTTGCAATTTGTTCACATCATCAAAGGTTAATTCAACATTTGATTCGGTTAATTTTTTTACAACTAAAATATCTCCTAAGGTTTGGTACAAGGCTTTTTCAATTGAAAACTGATCACGATCTTGGGTTAGTCCACTGGCTTTACTGGCGTATTCGACTTCAATCTGCTCATTATTGTCTAACTTCTGTTGCATGTTTTCAGGCAACCACAGTCTTCTGGTATAGTTTTCAAAATGAAACTTTCTTTCTTCCTTATCATTCACCTCATTAAAAACCACCACATTCAAATTTTCTTGTTTTAAACGGTAAACAATTTGCTTGGCCAATGGTATGTTTTCAACATCGCCCGGTTTATTTTCCCACAAAGCCACATTTGTCACTTCGTTTGAATTTCCTCCAGCTAAGCCACCTGTGGTTGAACCAATGAATCCAAAAAACACCAAAGGCATAATAAATAACCATAACAATAATGTTTTTTCTTTCAATGAATAATGAAAGTCTTTTTTTGCGATAAACAGTATATTTTTTAACATATCAAGACCTCGCAAACTTTGGTAGTAAGGATCTGTTCACAAACCAAAACACCACAATAAAAACCAATGCAACAATGGCTGGGACGAATAATATTTCAAGAGGGTTATCGTTAACAAACCATTGATTGAAACTTTGTAACATATATCCGTTTGGCAAATATTGTCCTATTGCTACCATCCATTTTGGCATGGCCTCAAAAGGAAAGAAACTACCACCCAACATCATTAATGGGAAAACCATAGCAGATGTAACAACAGATGCCGATTTTTGTGAAGGCATTAATAAACTGACAAATAACATCATACTAACCAACACCATGCCCGATAGCATCAGCCACATGATGATGATTAAGATTTGGCTGATTGGTAACTTTAGTAACATTAATCCCAAAGTTCCTATGACTGCAGCGATTAACACGAATACAAATACACTGGCAATTAATTTTCCATTGAGGTACGAACTTAATCCAGAGGGTGATGCAATTAACCTGCGACTGATACCTTGGGTTTTGTCACTCCAAAATTCTAATGCCATGCCTTGTGATGAAAACAACAAAGACATAAACAGAATACCTGGAAACATATAAAAAATAAAAGGTTTGTTACTGCTTTTCGGTGTTTCAGAATCAGTAACAGGCTTCTGTTTTACCGCTTTTATTTGTGGTGGGAATAATTGCCCTTCAAGATTGTCGATGGTGCGTTTAATTTGAACGCTCATTAATGCCATTTGCGCATCTGATACATTGTTTCCACTGATTAAATTATTAAATTGTTGTAATTCATCGGCAAACAACAATTGTATATAGTGACCGCCATCTGCCATTAAATTAACCGCGGTTTCAGCAATTTGTGGCAAGATATTTTGACTTGGGTTTTTAACCAACTTAATGTTTGTGGGTTTCTTATCTAAATAGTTTAGTGCAAAACCCTTTTCTATAACTAACCAAACACTGGCTTCACCTTCATCCATTATTAATTGGCCATCAGATGTGGTTACATTCTTACTGATAAACATCTCTGCCATGGGCCCTTGTCCAAAACCACCAACCAATAAACTTGAAAGGATGCTGTCATCATTATCAGTAATTAACAAAGTCCCGACAGGCTTTGGTTGACCGCTTGATCCTGAAATTAATGAAAACAGGCCGCCCATCATTATTGGAATAACCAAAAACATCAATAATGCCCATTTCTCTGAAAATAGCTTTTTGATTGAGTTACTGGCTACTGTTTTTGTAAAACTCATGCATCATCTCTTAAAGCACGTCCAGTCAGTTTTATAAACAAACTTTCCAAATTGGCTTGTTGAATTGACACGTGGGCTACTTTCCCAAAATTCTTTTCAACAATACTTAAAACATCGGTTAATTTATTTGAAGCATCTGCTATTAAAAATCGAATTTCATCATCAGAAAATTCTAATACTTCAGCATTTAACTCATCAAAATGTGAGCTTTCACCGGTATTTTTAAAATGGCCTTTTAAAGTGATTAAATCTCGCTCACCCACTTGTGCACGTAAATCATCTACCGTCCCAGATGCTATTATTTTCCCCTGATCAATTATGGCCAATTTATCACACAAGCGCTCTGCTTCTTCCATATAATGTGTCGTATATATGACCGATGTGCCTGCCTTCTTCAAATCTTCGATGGCGCTTAACAAGTGCTCTCTTGATTGCGGATCAACACCCACTGTTGGCTCATCAAGTAAAAGAGCTGCTGGTTTATGTAAAATTGCACAGGCAAAATTCAACCGCCTTTTCATGCCTCCACTGAACTGTTTAACGGCTTCCTTTTGGCGATTTTCTAATCCCACATTTTGCAAAACTTGTTGTATGCGTTGTTCTAACTCTTCACCACCCAATCCATAGGCTGACCCCCAAAACAATAAATTTTCATGGGCCGACAAATCTTCATACAAGGCCAATTCTTGAGGCACTAGACCCAATGATTGTTTGGCTTTAACACCATCAGACGAGATGTTAAACCCATTGATTTCAACTGAGCCTTCTGTGGCATTGGTCAAACCACTGATGCAATTAATAGTGGTTGATTTTCCTGCGCCATTTGGGCCCAATAAACCAAATATTTCGCCTGAATTGGCGGTAAAATCGATATTGTCAACAGCCAGCGTCGTTCCAAACATTTTGCTGAGTTGTTTCACTTCAATCATAAATACCCCTAAAATAATGTTTATTGCTATGTAGTGCCTGACCGAGAACGAAGTAATCTACTGCGGAAAAGCTGAATTTGGCCAAAATTTTTCATTATTCTCTTCAAATAGCCTGCTATTCTCCTCAAATATTGAAATATTTTGCCTCAAACCAGACTTTTCCTCGCTACGATTCCTTTCTCGGTCAGGCGCTATGTATAATTAACGAAATCCAAAGAATAATGTAACACATTCGGTCTGTATCGCTTAAAATTAAATTTTGTTTTAACTATTGTATCATTGTAACCATGAAAATTGTCAATGGAGTCTTGTTGTTTTTACTTATTATCATGCTGTGGACGCATTGGTTTGGTTCTGGTGGCGCCAATGATTTAAAAGAAAAACAATACTTGTATGAAAAACAATTAGAAAAAAACCAACAATTACAAGCAAGAAACGAACAATTAGAAGCCGAAGTTTTAGACCTCAAACAAGGATTAGAAGCCATAGAAGAACGTGCCCGATCTGAAATGGGAATGGTCAAACCTGATGAAACCTTTATACAGGTTATCGAAGACAACGACTCAAATTAATCCTGTGAAATTTTCTTGTAAATATCCTATTGTTCCATTTACTAAAATTTACGAACAACAGGTCATAGAACTGATAGTTGGTATTCAGAGCGGTGAATTTGGTGTAAAAATAACGGCAGCTGATCAACCAGATCTAAAAGACATAGCAAATTTCTATCAATGGGGCAATGGTAACTTCTGGATTGCTTTATCTGAAAACCAAGTATTAGGAACAGTGTCATTAACGGATATTGGTAATCACCAAGTAGGATTAAGAAAAATGTTTGTCAAGCAAGGATTTCGAGGACAACCGTATAATATTGGTCAAAGTTTATTGGACATGGCTTTAGAATGGTGTGTTGATAGGAACATAAAACAAGTTTTTCTTGGCACTGTGCCGCATTATTATTCGGCCCACCGCTTTTATGAAAAAAATGGTTTTATCCGATTAGAGAAAAGCGAGCTCCCAAGTGCGTTTCATTTAATGGACGCTGATAAATGGTTTTATTGGAAAAGTTTAGAAGTTAAATAACAGTTCTTATGAATGTGGAATGAGTTGTTTTGCTACAAATTGTGCATATTCTTCTGCTTCATGGCTGTCGGGTAATGAGCCATATAACGTTTTTGACATGTGCAAAAAACCCACATAAACCGAATAAGCAAGCAGAGACTGTGACTTGGCTTGTTTATTACCATAGCCCATTTCTTTATAAGAATCTTGTAGATAGGCCAGCCTTTCTAGGGTCACTTCCTTTAATATTTTAGATATGATTGCATGTGAACGATCTGCCAACAATGTACTGTAAATCAAATGGGTTTGGAAAGGTTCCGCACTGAGTTTAAACCAGGCTAATAGGCGTTTTTGCGGATTTTTAATAGGTAATATTTTTTCTTTTACAAGTTTATCGTCTTTACTACGCCATCGGTCAAGTGCTTGCTTGACTAAATCCATGCGGTTGCTAAAATGCCAATAAAAACTGCCTTTGGTTACACCCAATTCTCGTGCCAATGGTTCTACTGCTACACCCGCTACTCCATTGTGAGCAATGACGTTTAATGCGGCTTCTTGCCAATCGATGGCAGTTAACAGTTTTTTCTTGGCAGTTTCACTCATATGAATCTTATTAAACACGATAATTGGTATGAATGAAAGAAAAACCTGTGTTTTTTGGTCTTATCCATACGCTACCGTATTGACATTTAATAAAACAAGCCCCATACTGTAGCGTATGGTATTAATATTAGGAGACCGATGATGAATTTTTTAGTCTTATTTGGCACATTTTTAGCAGCATCCTTTGTATGCTCGTATCTAAAAACAAATTTAAAAATATGGACAGTCGTGACTGCCCTCAGTATGGCCTTTGTCACAGCTTACAACACCACTGGCTGGTTTGCTGTTGGCTTAGTATGGTTGCTGTTTGTAGCAATGGCAGTTGTGCTTAACATCAAATCAATCAGACAACAATTAATTACAACCCCCTTTTTAGGGTTTTACAAAAAAGCATTACCCAAACTATCTGAAACCGAGCGTATTGCTTTAGAATCAGGTACTGTGAGCTGGGATGGTGAACTGTTTAGTGGTAAACCAAATTTCAAAAAACTGCTCGAGATTCCTGCTCCACAATTAAGCACAGATGAACAAAATTTTATAGATGGACCCGTTGCTGAATTGTGTTCCATGATTGATGAATATGAAATCAATCACATTAAAGGTGATATGCCTGAAAATGTTTGGCAGTTTATTCGTGACAATGGTTTCATTGGCATGATTATCAGTAAAAAATATGGAGGACTGGGTTTTTCTGCTCTTGGTCATTCAATGGTATTACAAAAATTGGCTTCTCGCAGTGTCACTGTTGCATCAACAGTAGCGGTTCCAAACTCATTGGGTCCTGCTGAATTATTACATAAATATGGTACGGATGATCAAAAAAATCATTATTTACCCAGACTTGCTGCAGGAAAGGATATTCCATGTTTTGGATTAACTGGACCAACTGCAGGTTCTGATGCCACATCGATTCCAGATACAGGTGTTGTTTGTAAACGCAAGTTTGAAGGCAAAGAACAGTTAGGTATTTTATTAAATTTTGATAAACGTTACATTACTCTGGCACCAGTTGCTACAGTTGTAGGATTGGCCTTTCAAATGTCAGATCCTGATGGCTTGATTGGAGACAAAAAGCACTTGGGTATTACCTTGGCGTTAATACCTCGCGAAACCAAAGGCTTGGATATTGGTAGAAGGCATAACCCATTAGATGTTATGTTTATGAATGGACCTATTCGTGGGAAGGATGTGTTTATACCCATGGATTACCTTATTGGTGGTGAAAAAATGATAGGCCAAGGTTGGATGATGTTGGTCGAATGTTTGTCTGTTGGGCGAGCCATATCATTGCCATCCTGTTCAACAGGCGGTGCAAAAACTGTTTTATTTGCAACCGGTGCTTATGCCAGAATTCGTAAACAGTTCAATATGCCTATTGGTCGATTTGAAGGCATAGAAGAAGCCTTGTCAGAAATGGCTGGACTTACTTATACCAGTGCAGCCACATCAACAATGACAGCCTTAGCGGTCGATCAAGGTGAAATTCCAGCTGTTCCATCGGCTATTGCAAAAATGCATGCAACCGACATGTCAAGAACCATAATTTCTCACGCCATGGATATACATGGCGGTAAAGGCATTATAATGGGACCAAAAAATTATTTGGGCAAAGCTTGGCAAGGTTTACCTATTTGGATTACCGTTGAAGGTGCCAATATATTGACACGTTCTATGATAATCTTTGGTCAGGGTGCCATCCGCTGTCATCCTTATGTTTTAAAAGAAATGGAAGCCGCCAATTTAGAAGACAAAGATGAAAGCCTCAAGCAATTTGATAAGCTATTATTTAATCACATGGGTTACAGTTTCAGTAATGCTGTTCGTTCGTTCTTTATGGGATTAGGCTTGTGGCGTTTAGAGAAAAAACCACACGATAAATTTAGCAAAAAGTTTTATGCAAAAATCACACGTTACAGTGCTGCCTTTGGTTTAGCTGCTGATGTATCTATGCTCACTTTGGGTGGTGCATTAAAACGCAAAGAAAAAACATCGGCACGTTTGGGTGATGTGTTGAGTCATTTATACATGGCTTCAGCCGTATTAAAACGTTACCGCGATCAAGGATCAAACTCAGCTGATCAATCTATTGTGGCTTATGCACTGCATCAGCATTTTTACAAGATTGAACAAGCATTTAAATTGTTGACTTATAACTTCCCAAATAAAGTAGTTGGATTTGTTTTACGCAGATTGGTGTTGCCGTTAGGTACACACGAATTGCCTGCTGGTGACAGGTTGGGTCACAAAGCTGCCAGTTTGATACTTAACCCAAATGAAACCAGGGCGCGTTTAACTGATGGCATAGATAAAGATAACACTGAACACAATGTGGTTATTCAAATGAATGAAACATTGAAGAAGGTCATCGATGCAGAACCATTAGAACGCCGCATCTTAAAAGCCCTAAAAGCCGGTGAAATCACAGCCATTGCTCCTGTAGATCAATTACAACAAGCTTTGGAAAAAGACATCATTAATGACAGTGAATTAGAAAAATTAACCATTGTTAGGGCTGAAGTAGCAGAAGTCATCGCTGTTGATGATTTCCCGTTTGATGCTTTTGATCGAACTGCAAAAAAATCAGCAAAGATTACCAAGATTAAAGCAGCTTAAGCACTTAGTTTCACAACATAAGCAAAGGGCAGGTTTTTCTGCCCTTTTTTATTAATTGTCAAATATTGATTTTTTATGAAATGATCTTTTTTTGGAAGTGAAAACCTAAAATATTGTAACCTTGGTTGTAATAAAACTTGTGTGCCCTTGGGCTAGAAACATAGGCATTGAGCTCAATCGTTAGGCAATTTTCCTTTATCGCCCATGCCTCGATGTGTGCCAATAACATAGAACCATAACCACTCGATCGGTACCCTTCACTAACAGCCACATTGTCAAGTTCCAATTGCTTGCCAGAATAAAGCCGTGTTGTTAACCAGCCCCCAGTCATGGCAACAAGATTTGAGTTAACAAATACACCAAAACAAATATAGTTTGGATAATTAAACATTTCAACAATTCGTGTATTTAAGTCTTTGATAGAAAAATCTGGGTTCGTCTGGTTCATTAGTGAAACTATTTCTTCTGAATGATCTAATGCTAATTCTTCAATTTTCATGATTAATCCTGTTTTTTAACTAATGGGCTAGTTATTAATTTTTACCTGAATTGATTGGTTGCCACAGGTGAATGCTTGTTGGTGTTTTGATAAGGTGTAATTTATGCTCTTGGGAATATTTACAGCCAATACAGATTCGTTTTCCCAAACAACCTTTATGTTAAGATCTAATTTATCCAGACGCAAAATCTCTTTATTGCATTGATAATTGCCAAAAATGATATTGATATAGGTTGATTTTGATTCTTTATTGATAAATTCACCGACTACGGCATTGTGACCAATGGCTGATTTAGCACTATCAATTATGTGAAAATCCTCCGACATTACGGTAAAACTTAGGGTCAATAAAAATAATTTCAGGGTTTTCATTTGATTCTTCAATAGGGCTCGATTAAATTATAAGTCATACCAATACCATTAATAAACCAATATTTACTATTTATTGTTAAGGTTATCAACTCAATTTTAAAATAGTGTTCACATTAAAGATGGCCAATACTTGACTATGCATCGACTAATTGGTTGATTGCTTTTTACGCATTATATTCCCAATCAAATAAAATAAACCTGTCATCAACCAGATGATACCCACAATAATTGCAACATCATTTACTCTTTCAGGGAAACGTAGCCATAATTGCAGAGGAAGGATACCGCGGATTATACAAACTGTTGCTATGGCATAAATTGCCAATTTCATTAATGGTAGCTTACGTATTATTCTTGCCGCTGATAAAGCATAAATGCCCCATATCAGGAAAATTGTTGATACAAATATATTGAGTACAGGGGCCAAATATGTTCCGTTTTTTGCAGATTCTACAAGAAATGTTGGCGCCATTTGTACCGCATAGCACTCAGGACCAAAATAGAGGCAAGATAGATGTGCTATAGCAGTTCCTGTCGAAATTAACGCTGCTAAAACTAAAAATAGTATCCCAACTTTTGGTTTCATTTTAATTCCCTGATTGTATTATCAACACCCACAATTTGGATTTATATCAAAGATCTGTTATTTGGATTTTGGGCCAATATTATTATCAAGAAATTTCAAAATTTTTGTATAAATAACTTTTCTATTTTCTTCATCATAATAGCCATGAGCTTCATCACTGAGTTTGAGCCACTGGTATTTTTTGCCAATTTGATCAAAGGCCTGCTTTAACAATTCTGCTTGTTCGATAGGAACGCGTTCGTCTTTGGCACCATGTATGAGTAAAACATTGGCTTTGATTTTATCCGCATTAAATACTGGAGAACGTTGTTTTTGTACAGCTACGTCTTCCCCTAAAACTTTTTTCAAGTAATTCATACCGCTTTCTCTTTTCGGCATGTCTCCTTTTTCAAACATCATGGGTAAACTGTACACGCCCATTGATCCAATGGCACATTTATACAAATCTGGTTCTTTAAATGCACCGGTTAATGCAGCGTAACCTCCATAACTGGCACCATAAATACAGATACGTTTCGAATCTACAATGCCCTTATTAATCAGATCTAGGGTTGCATCGGTTAAATCATCTTGCATGGATGATCCCCAGTTTCCGTAACCATCAATTTCGAAGCTGGTGCCAAACCCACCAGAGCCTCTAAAATTGACTTGCAATACTGCGTACCCTCTGTTGGCTAACAACTGCACTTCCCAATCATAACCCCAATAGTCTCTAACTCCATGCGGACCACCGTGAGGCAAAACCACCAATGGAAGTTTGCCTTTTTGGTTCAAGGGTTTAGTTATGTATGCATTAATGGTTTTGCCATCACGGGCTTTAAAATTAAAGCTTTCTGCAGTTGCCATATTTTTTGGATCAATTTGTGGGTGCTTACTGACCAACAGTTGTGCTGTTAATTGTTTGGTTTCAAATAGATAATAATCGCCTGGGTTTTTATCTGAATACACATAGACAACTGCAAGGCTTTCGTCATCTGTTGTACTGGAAATCATGATGTCACTGTCTCTAAAGGATTGTAATAGCTTCATATGAAGATCAGACTTAAAGTCTTTCTTATCCAAATAAAAATAATTCGGCAAATCAAGATCTGTGCCAACAGCCACTATGCGCTTGTCTGAAAAATCTCGAATGAAAAGCGTCATATCAACTTGTTCATCATGGAAAAGCTTTTTGGTTGTTTGCAATTTAATATTATAATTGTATAGTGCTCTTGTTCCGTCACCTACATTGGCTGATAAATAAATGTTTTCATTGTCCTTTGAAAAACTCAGGGGTGAAATATACCTTCCTTCAAAATTTTCTAATTTCAACTCTTGCCATTTGTCCTTTCCTGTTTCACGATGAAAAACAATGTTGTTGCCTTGTTTATCCCTGCCACTGGCGAATCTTACTTCCCCATTATTATCCACTATTGCATCAGCAAAAGGCACAGGAAGGTTACCAACCTTGCGTTTATTACCGGTAAAAACATTAAGTTTATAGAGTATAGGCATGACATCAGGGTTTGATCTCCATACATTTCCATCAAGCAACCATGGATAAAAAGCTATGAGTATGTGTTTGTCATCACCTTTCATTAGATCAATTATTTCTTGATTGCCGTTTTCTGCTTTTTGGTTATTTAAGCGCGAACCTGTTTGGCCTTGGCCTGAGTTATAACCAAATATAACCTTGTGCTTTGATCCATCAACATTGACTCCAATTAATTCGCCATTTTCAATCTGAGTCTTATTCCATATAGAACTTTCTGTCACTGTATAAACCAGTCTTTTGTTATTTATCCAGTAAACTTTCCCAACAGATTTTCTATAACCCTGAACCTTAAAAACACCTTTTGGTTTCATGGTTTTTCTATCTAGAACAGCCAACAAATCTTCATTTTTTTTTCGCATGATGATAGATAAATGCTTACCATCTGGTGATATTTGAGCATCTCTAGATGCTGGCAGTTTAGTGAAATTTTCAATATTTATTATTGGAGAGGCCGTAGTAATATTTGTCATTAATATGACAATTAATACCTGTCTCTTATACACATCTGACGCTGCCGACGATCTACTCTGTG
>OJDV01000234.1_pt1 | contig 21137 bp, 10 predicted proteins | sample 1592911 | NCBI WGS metagenome assembly OJDV01 (sample SAMN05416860, study PRJEB24817) | seawater metagenome | isolation source: Sea water | place: Canada:Atlantic | collected 2013-11 | reverse complement strand
GAGATTTCTGCCTGTCTCGTGGGCTCGGAGATGTGTATAAGAGACAGTTCAAATTGCTGCCAATTGCGCCATCGCTTTAGCACCATTTTTACCTAATAGTTCTGTTAAACTTTCTTCCATTTTAAGTTTAGAAGCTTTGCAGTGGAACGAACTTGGAAGTTTACAAATCGTTCAAGAGAACACTCAACTCGGCAAAGTGGAACATTTGTTCCAGAAAATAGATGACGATATTATTGAAAAACAGAAAGACAAATTGAAAAGCAAAAAACTGCCAAGCATTTCAGATAGTTTAACCGAAGCTTTTAAAGAAAATATTGTCTTTGACGATTTCTTAAAATTAGACCTCCGTGTAGGTACAATTTTAAATGCTGAACCTGTTCCGAAGAGCAACAAACTACTTAAGTTTCTAGTGGACTTAGGCTCAGAAAAAAGAACAATTCTATCTGGCATTGCGAAACATTATTCTGCAGAGGAAATGCTTGGTAAACAGGTTCAAGTTATTGCCAATTTACCGCCTAGAAAAATGATGGGAATTGAATCTCAAGGAATGATCTTAATGGCCGAAGATAAAGAAGGAGAATTAAGCTTGATACAACCAGACAAATCAATGACAAATGGCTCAACAATAAATTAATACTTGCAAATCAGACAGAAAGTGATTAAACTTACCTTACCAATGAAAGCTGCCGCAATATTCTTCTTTTTTCTATGCATTTATAGTGCTTCTCTTTCAGCACAAGCTTGTTTTGATGTAGAAATAGAGACAAGTCCATTAATTATTCTTCCAGAATGCAACGATTCTAGTGGGTCTGTCCTATTTTCTAATACTAGAGGAGGAAGACCTCCATATACTTTCAAATTTAATGGCGCCTCTAATCAATTTGGAACTTTCGGGAACTTACCTGTTGGGAATTATGAATTAATTATTAATGATTCTAGAGGCTGTAAAGATACTTTCAACATTGACATGACTTACAACGAATTGGATGAAATTATAAAACCTAATAATGCTTTCACTCCAAATGACGATGGGTTTAACGACACTTGGCATATACCTGGAATCGAAAGTTTTGTGGGAACAGAAGTAATTGTTTTTAATAGATGGGGACAAAAGGTTCTCAATAACAGTCAGTATGTGAATAAAAATGGTTGGGACGGCAGACAAAATGGAGTAAAACTTCCTGTCGGTACGTATTTCTATGTAATTGAGATTACGAACAATTGTCTTAAAGAACAAATACATGGAACTGTAAACATAATCCGATGAAAAAGACACTTTTTTGCATTTTTGGAATACTTCTTAGTTGTCTGATTTTTGGGCAACAACACCCTTCTTACACGCAATATAATTTAAATAAATATGCATTAAACCCTGCTGTTGCTGGGTTAAAAGCTTGCACCCAAACAACATTTGGCTCAAGAAGACAGTGGTCTGGTTTTGAAGGCGCTCCAAACCACCTATTTGTAAGCGTCAATACTCGGATAAACAAAAAACAAACATTCCCTAAAAACTTCCATGGAATTGGAGCCTATTTTAGTAACGATGTTATGGGTTTTACTAATTATTCTATGTTGAAAATTTCATATGCTTTTCATTTGAAAATGACCAGAAATTACCGCTTTAGTGCCGGAATATTTGTAGGGGTCCATCAACAAAAAACAAACTTTAATAGCATTCGAATTCTCGACAAAGCAAATGATCCGGCCATACGGGATGGGAAGGCTCTGATTTTCCCCGAAGTGAGTCCGGGTGTTTTTATCCATAACAATAAGTTTTTTGCAGGATTATCCATGTTTCAGCAGTATCCTTCTAAAATTGACGAAACTGGCACCGAAGAAAATAGACTTGCGGGTCACTATTTTCTTATGACTGGCTATAAATTCAGAGGAGAAGTATTAAACTTTACTCCTTCTATGCTTGTAAGTTTTGCATTTTTCGCGCCTCCAACGGTGGACTTTACCCTTACAGTTGATTATAAAAATAGAATCTCCATTGGTTTAGGTAGTAAATATCTGAATTCTGGATATGCTTCTGCTCTGCTAAACGTAAGAAATGGCTTAAAGATAGGATACGCCTATGAGTACGCATTAACTGAATTGATCAGAGTTGCGCCTAGCACACATGAAATTGTTTTGCAGTTTAGTTCATGCCACATCGACAAAAATAAAATTAAAGTACAATGTCCAGCTTATCAATAAAAAACACAACCTTAACGACGTTTATCCCGTCTTTATTAATACATTATCAAATACAATTCGATTTAATTACATTTGATAGTGACAGAAATTTAAGAATCCTTAACATAATCAGCCATTTGGCTATTTAAATATCTCATTCTATGAAAAAGTTCATTAAGCTTTTTTTGATTTTAATTCTACAAGTAGCTGCCATCAATACAAATGGTTCCGTAACATTTACAGTAAACGTCACTCAGCCAGTATGTGCAGGTGATTCAGGAATTGCAAAAATAGCAAACCTTGTTCCCTCTGTAGGTTCCACAGGACCAATTACATTTGAATGGGCTGACAACACTGCACCAAATGTAATCCTCGCAACAGGGGATTCCGTACTTCTTGCTCCTGGAATTACTTACATAGTGAGAGGTATTGACGCATCTGACCCATTCCCTTTGGCTTTTGCCTTTACTAGGCAATTTACCCTGCAGAATCCGTTCATTATTGTTCCATCCATGTTCCAAGATAGTGTGGATTGCTTCGGTGGAAATGATGGAACAGCTTTTGCCAATCCAAATGGTGGTGGAACAGGTCCTTATTCATTTGCTTGGGCAAATTCTGTAGGAACAATTGTCGATAACGATGCAGGACCAGCAACGGATGCAACAATTAACCTTCCTTCAGGAAAATATATAGTAACAATTACTGACAATGTCGGTTGTACAGTGAAAGATTCAGTTAATATATTACAACCAAACCCAATAATTGTATTAGTATCAATTGATTCAGTTGATTGTAATGGTGGTGTTGCAATTGCTACAGCTTCTGCGGCAGGTGGCACCAATAGCTTTCCCGGAGTAGAATGGAGCACTGCTAGCGGTGTAACGAATAATTTAATTGAAGGTGGGCTCTCAGGGTCCTTAGCTGGCACAAGCTATTCTGTAACTATAACTGATAGCAAGGGTTGCACAGGCACTAAAGCTTTCTCAGTTGTTGAACCTGCAGCCCTCAATGACTCTATCACACCTGACACCATCAATTGTTTTGGCACGTCCACGGGAACCGCTGTAGCAATCATTACTGGCGGAACACTTCCGTATACTTATGATTGGCCAGGAAATCCAGGCAGTACTTCGGCAACTGAAACTGGGTTTGCTGCTGGAGCATACTCTGTAAAGGTAACTGATGCCAAAGGTTGCAACATTACATTTCCTTTTAGAATTGAAGAAAGACCAGAATTAGATCTTGGTCTTGACTCAGCGGATGTAACTTGTAATGGAGATGGAGATGGAAACGTAACAGGTACGATAACAGGTGGTGTTGGCCCATATTCTTGGTCTGCCAATGACCCTGCGGCAACAACAGGAAACACTTCTATAATTAATGTTCCCAACTTAGACGGAGGAAAAATAATAATTACTGTGACAGACTTTTTCGGTTGTCCAAGAAAAGATTCAATAATTGTAAATGAACCTCAGCCATTAATCGCAAGTTTCGTAAATACCACAAAAGACCCAAAGTGCGTCAACGGTATTGATGGTAAAATTGATATCACATTTTCAGGTGGAAATGGGGGGTATAATTTTTCTTGGACTGGCACTGGTGTAGTTCCAGTTATCGTAACCAATCAAAACCAATCAAATTTAGGTAGTGGCAATTATAGAGTTACGATTACAGATTCAAAAGGCTGTCCTATAATTTTAGACACTACTTTAGCTGACCCTCCGCCAATTATAGGCAATTTGACGTTCGACCCACCAAAATGTTTTGGAGGAAGTGATGGTAGAGTTATTGCAATCCCAACTGGAGGTTCCGGTGATTACACTAATTATAATTTTACAAACCCTGCTAAAAATGGCTCAGACTCAATTTTAACCGGAGTGTCTTCCGGTTTAGTAACGGTTGTCATTACAGATAGCGACGGCTGTACTAGCCCAAGTACAATTAATGTAACAGAGCCAACCAATTTATTTGAGCTTGATATAGTTGCCGATTCAGTTAAGTGTAACGGAGAATCTACTGGTGGCGCAATAGCAACGCCCAAAGCTCCTTTAACAACGGGCCCTTACACTTGGACTTGGACAAACTCAATAGGTGCGCCAGTTGGAACAGCTGACAGCACTATTTCTGGTTTACCAATTGGAAAATATTTCATTACTGCTACTGACGGAAATGGTTGTCTAATTCTTGATTCAATAATTATAGAACAACCAAACCTAATTAATACTACCATTGTATCAACAGATTTAAACTGTAATGGAGATGGCTCTGGAACAGCAACTGCAACAATTTCCAGTGGAAACGCTCCCTATTCTTGGTCTTGGTCAACAACTCCTGCACAAATAGGAACAGGTGCCATTGCAGCGGCTACAAACCTAGACGCCTTTACAAAATATATTTTAACGGTAACAGATGGAGAAGGTTGTATTAAAAAAGACTCAATAACTTTAATTGAACCTACTAACTTCGATTTATTTCTTGATAGTTTCAGATTAGTAAAGTGTTTTGGAAATAACGACGGAGCCATGTTTATTAGTGACTCTGGAGGAACTGCAGGAGTAGGATTTCCTACTTATGTTTGGAGCGACGGCCCAACTACGACTCAAGACCGAACGGATTTAATTGCTTCAACTACAGCATACAAAATTGTGGCTACAAATGCTAAAGGCTGTAAAGATTCTGTGATTCAGCTTATAACAGAACCAATTGCATTATCAGTGAATATAATTGATTCCGATTCAGTGACTTGTAATGGTGCGAATGATGGAACAGCAACTGCGCTAGCAACAGGCGGTACAATTGGGAATGGTTACATCTACACTTGGAGTACCATTCCAGTTCAAAATGTAGCCAATGCGACAGGGCTTTCCCCAGGTTCATACACTGTTCAAGTTGCAGATTCTAATGGTTGTCCCGCCACATCTTTAGCAGTAACTATTTTTGAACCTAATGCCATTACGACAATAATGACGAGTGATTCAGCATCCTGTTCTGGCTTTAATGACGGAAGCGCAACCGTGAGTGCAAATGGAGGAACACCATTCACTACAGGGGCAACGTATACTTATTTGTGGGATGCAAATGCTGGAAGTCAAACAACCGCTACTGCAAATAGTTTACTAGCCAACTCTCCAGCTTTTTATGTTGTTACGGTAACGGATAAAAATGGATGTGAGAAAAAAGATTCTGTTCAAGTTGGACAACCAAATACCCTGACGCTCGGGATTATCAATCAACGAAATGTAGATTGTGCTGGTAATTTTACTGGAGCCGCAACAATCAATGCAGTTGGAGGAACATTACCACATACATTTAAATGGGAAAATACCGGAAACCTAGGGACTACAATTGGCACAGCTGCGACATTGACTGGTTTACAAGCAGATACCTTTATAGTAACTGTTGCTGATGCAGGTGGATGTAATGAAAACATTCAAGTGATTATTACTCAGCCAGATTCAATAAAAGGAAGTATTATAGGAACGATAAGTCCGAGTTGTTTAGGAAGTACTAATGGTTCGGCAACAGTAACTGCAACTGGTGGTAGTTTGTTACCTGCCTCAAATTATACGTATTCTTGGAATACGATTCCTGTTCAAAATACAGTCACTGCAACTGGTCTTGAAGCAGATAAATTATATACTGTTACTATTACAGATGATAGTTTATGTTTCACAACAGTAAATGTTACCTTAACAGCACCAAATGTATTTGTAACAAGCGATTCGAACGTAAAAGACGTTAGCTGTTTTGCTGGAAACGATGGTTTCATTCGATTAACACCAACGGGGGGAACACCTTTCCCTATTCCTGCTAATCCTTATACTATAACATGGACATCTCCAGGCACACCTTTTACTGCAAACGGCGATTCTATTTTTGGCCTTGTGACTGGACAATATATTGCCTTAATTCGAGATTCACAAGGTTGTTCTGCACGTGACACTTTTGACTTAAACCAACCCGGAACGGGCCTTTCATTGTCATTTGACACTACTGACGTAAGTTGTGTTGGAGGAAATAATGGTACTGTTAAAGTCAATGTAATTGGAGGGACTCCAGGATATATGTACAATTGGATAGGAACTACCTTTGGAGATGTTGACAGCATCTTTGGACTTACAGCTGGAATCTATAGAGTGTCAGTTACAGATGCAAATGGCTGTAATGGACTTGATTCAACAGTAATTAATCCTGGAGTTCCAATTTCACTTACCATAGATCCAGCAAATCCAGTACAAGACGTAACATGTGCTGGAGATCAGAATGGTTCTATTAATGTTCTTGCGAGTGGAGGATCAGGAGTTTTAGGACTTCAATGGTATTTATTACCTGATAGGGTTAATACGATTGCTACAAACACAAGTGCTGTCACAAATCTTAACGGAGGGACTTATAGAATTTTAGTAATTGACGGACCTTGTTCAGATAGTTTAGATGTTGTGGTAAATGAGCCTGATACTTTAATGGCCGCATTAAACAAATATGACGTAAGCTGTGACGGGACTGTTTTAGGTAGAGCAGCGGTAACCAATATTACTGGAGGAAATGCAGGTGGACAATCATTTACTTGGACCCCTGACCCAGGTATTGCGAATGGCAGTGGAACGGACTCTGTTTTCAATTTATTAGCCGGCAATTATTCTGTTCGAGTATTTGACTTACTAGGTTGTGATACTACTATAGCATTCTTTATCTCTGCGACAAGTGTAACTTTCAACTTTACCGACTCTGTTAGAAATGATTCATGTATTGGAGCAGGAAAAGGTTATGTCGCAATACAGGGTATCACAGGCGGAGTTGCACCTTATACTTATGAATGGTCAAATAACCCAGGAGTAATTGTAAACAACTCCTTCATTGACAACCTAACAACTGGCGCATATTCTGTCATAATAAGAGATGCGGCAGGGTGCGATTCCACTCATATCTTTAGGTTTTTATCAGAACCAATTCCGTTTTCTGTTAGCTTCGATACAACAGACGTAAGTTGTGCTGGTGCAAATAACGGTACTGCTAAAGTAAATGTAACGGGTGGAACTCTGCCATATTCATACAATTGGATTGGAACCACTTTCGGAGATGTGGACAGTATTTTTGGACTTCCTACTGGAACGTACAGAGTAGCAATAACGGACGGTAATGGTTGTACGGATCTTGATTCAACAGCCATTAACCCTGCATCTCCCATTTCAATTATTTTAGATCCTGTAAATCCAGTACAAGACGTATCTTGTGCAAGCAATCAAGATGGTTCAATAAATATTATTGCTTCTGGAGGTGGAACTACCCTAGTTAGAGAATGGTTTTTACTGCCAAATAGAACAACAGCATTTGCAGGAGATGTTTCAACACTTACGAACTTAGAAGGTGGTACATATAGGGTAATCATAATAGACGGACCTTGTTCAGATAGTTTAGATGTTGTGGTGAATGAACCTGACACTTTAAAGGCTGAATTGAATAAGTATGACATCAATTGTAGTGGAACAGTTTTAGGTCATGCGGCCATTAGAAACATTACTGGTGGAAATGCTGGGGCACAATTCTTTATTTGGACTCCTGACCCAGGAGCAGCGAATGGACAAGGAACTGATTCTGTATTTAATTTAACTGCTAATAATTATACAGTTCGAGTATTTGACCTTCTTGGTTGCGACACCACTATGAACTTTACAATATCTCAAGCATTATCTAATTTTACCTTCATTGATTCGGTCAGAAATGATTCATGTATTGGAGCAGGAAAAGGATATGTAGGCATTGAAAACCTAACAGGAGGTGTGCCACCATATTCATTTGAATGGTCGACAAATCCAGGCGTACTAGTTAGAAATGCTTCTATAAACAACTTAACAACAGGAAATTATTCTGTTACTCTTTCCGATGCCACTGGATGTGATTCAATTTTCAACTTTAGAACGTTGACTGAACCGGACACCTTTAAAGTTTCTATAATCGCAAATGAAGATACTTGTTTAACTTCTAGAGGAAGTGCTTCCATAGATCCAACTACATTGACAGGGGGAACAGCTCCTTATACATTTACTTGGCCAGGGAATTTTGTAGGTCAAGCTGTCAATAATTTGGCTGGTAATACTACCTATCAGCTTACCATAACCGATGCGAACAAATGTATTTATACAGAAGACTTTACGATTGGCAATGTAGCACCATTTACTATCTCATTTGATATTGACAGCGCAACCTGTAAAGGTTTTGCCAATGGTGCAATAAGAGTAAGTACCATCGGCCAAACTAACGGTGTAACAACGTACACATGGAATCCAAGTGTGTCAGGGGGAGCAACTCCTACGGGATTAATTGCAAATACATATAATCTTAATGTTACTGATGCAAACGGTTGTATTGCAACTGGAGCAGCAGTTGTTGCAGAGCCTGATCAATTAGTAATTGATTCCGTTAGCACAATTAATGAAAATTGCGTTCCAGGTTTAGATGGCAGTGCTCTCGCATTTGTTAGTGGAGGGAATTCTGGTTACACTTATGATTGGTTTGGTGCTAATAATTTTATCACGTCAAATAGTGTTTCAAATTTAGCTAGTGGTAATTATACCCTGATTGTAAAAGATAAAAAAGCCTGTTCTGATGTTTTTAATTTCAATATTGGAAGCACAGCTCCTTTTAAAATTGACTCATTATCAATTGATAGTGCAACATGTGCGGGGGACAAAGATGGTGCAATTCAAGTTCATTTATCAGATACAATACCTGCTGTAAGCTATAATTGGGGAACACCAGGTTTAGTTGGGTCCAACCCAACTGGTCTTGGAAGTGGTTTATATAGCATAGTTATAACAGATGGCACCAATTGTTCTATTAGCACCAATATAATTGTCGGTCAAAAATCCAGCTTATTCAGTACGGTAACTCTACATGAAGATGAATCTTGTGCACCTGGAAGTGATGGTTGGGCAAAGGTTGGTGCAATAACTGGTAGAAAACCATACACTTACGCATGGAGCCCTAACGTTACTAATGGTGCTTTAGCTGATTCAGCTTTTAATTTGGTTGCTGACGATTATTTCGTAACTACTACTGATGCTCTAATGTGCACGTCTACGGCTTCTGTGCGACTAGAGACTGGTGCAAATATAGATTACAATCTTTTAGCAAAGACAGCACCTAAGTGCTTTGGAGGCAATGATGGGAGCGTAAGAATTGAAGCTTTTGGTGGTGTAGCTCCATATTCTTATGTATGGTCTAATGGCAGCACCAGCACAGACTCTACTGCAAGTAACTTAAGTTCAGGATCCGTTAAAGTAACAATTAAAGACAGCTCTGTTCCTCCATGTGAAAAAGCATTTGATATAACCATTGATCCTAAAGTTCCATTTTCACTTACAGTTGTTACTTCAATTGAAACATGTTCCCCAGGAGGCGATGGAAGTGTCATCGTAAATAACGATGGCGGTCTTGCTCCACTAACCTATGTTTTTACGGGAAGCGGGAATATTGGAACTAACCCTAACGAATACAATAACTTAACTGCAGGAAGCTATACCGTCAATGTTACAGATGCTAATGGTTGTCCTGCGGTAAACACGTTCTCAATCGTCAATGCAAACAATTTCCCATTTGATGCAACTCTAGTCAAAAAAGACCCAACATGCAACAATGGCGCGGATGGAGAATTCAATTTAATTGTACAAGACGGTACAAATCCATTTACCTTTACTTGGGTCGGAGGAAATGGCAATGCTTCGGCTGCTGATCCAACCAACCTTATAGCTGGCATTTATACCGTTACCGTCAGCGATTTTTATGGCTGCGAAGTTATTAAGACAGATACCCTAATTAACAAAGCACCAATAACGGCAACATTTGTTTCTACTAAAGATGACTGTCCACCTGCAAATTCTGGCAGTGCTATAGCTACTGCAGCAGACGGCGTTGCTCCTTATACATACAGCTGGCCAACTGCAACTATTCCTGGTTCTGTTGTTTCAGGTACTTCTGGAGAAATCTTCTCAAACTTACCTTCTGGAACGTTTAATGTTACCATTACAGATGCAACTTTTTGTAGCAACATAGTTCCTTTTACAATTGACAAATCGGCACCATTTACATTAATAAGTTCTAAAGATGATATTAGTTGTAATGGCTTAACGGATGGAAGCATTACGTTAAATGTAACAACACCTGGTGTAGTTGTGTCCTATTTATGGAGTGGAACTGGCGTAGTTCCAACCAATCAGAACCAAACAAATTTATCAGCTGGAACCTATCTAGTTACCGTATCTGATGCTGCCAATAATTGTGATGAAACGGAAACATTCATTATATTAGAGCCAGATACCATAGCGGCCACTGCAGTTTTAACTAATGTTACTTGTACCGGTGGTGGAAGCGACGGTGGAATTAATCTTACTGTAACTGGTGGAACTTCGCCATATACCTATGATTGGGGTGGCGGCATTAATTCCAAGAATCGATCAGGGCTGCCTGTTGGTTCTTATACTATTACTATTACAGACTCCAAAAACTGTAGACCTTTCATAGCAACTTATTCAATTACCAATCAACCTCAGTTCACGGTTAGTTTAGATTCGATCGATATTTCGTGTCCTGGAGCTGAAGATGGTTTTATAACCGTTAACACAACAGCCAATAACCCTACCTATTTATGGTCAGATGGCAACAGAGGCAGACTTAGAGGAGGGTTATCTTCAAGAAAGTATATTGTGACGGTAACTGACGGACTTACGGGTTGTACTGTTGTCGACTCAACTTTCATCAATGAAGAAGATAGTTTGAAAATGTTTTTCTCAGTTATTGATGAAAATTGTTCTCCTGGAATGGATGGAGTGGCTAAGGTTGATTCAACTATAGGCGGAACTCCCGGTTATAGCTACTCATTCTCTGCGGGAAATATTGTCGGAAGCGATGCTGTAAACCAATTATCTGCAGGAACGGTTCTAGTGACTGTAACTGATTTATTAGGCTGTACTGCCGTAGATTCATTTAAAGTCAAAAAAGCTGCGCCTTTTAACGCCAGCTTTATTTCTACAGATGCCATATGCCAAGGGGACTCTACAGGAACGGCAAGTATTATTACAAACCCGGGTCGTCTTTTCTTCACTTGGCCATTAGGTACAGTGGCAGATCCTAGCGACTCAACTCAGAATAAATTATTGGCTGGCACTTATGTAGTGAATGTTTTTGACCCTGCAAATGGTTGCGACGAAGATTTAACGATTATTATAAATGAGCCAGATACTATTAAACCTGGAGCAATAGTAATTGACGAACGATGTAATCCAGGAAATGACGGTTCAATTACCTTGACACCATTTGGTGGCGATAATGGCCCATATACTTACAATTGGAGTGGAACCGGAGTAGTCCCTACCGATCAGAACCAAACTAATTTATCAGCTGGGACATATTTTGTTACCATAACAGATGGAATAGGCTGTAGCTCAGAAGATTCAATCCGAGTTAATTTTATAAATAGTACTATTCCTACTTTAACAACTACAGATGATGGTTGTCAATTAACAGGGCCGTGTGCTGGTTCAGCAAAAGCTAGCCCAACAGGAGGAGTTGCACCATACAGCTTTGAGTGGAGGTCTTCAACTGGTATAATTGCAGTGCCGCCAGCAACAGATTCAATTGGAAATCTTTGCGCAGGCATTTATACTTTAAAAATTACGGATGCTTCAGGTTGTGACACAACTATTTCATTCACTGTCGGTGGTAATAGAACAATTTTATCCAATGCAATAGTAACAGATGAAACATGCGGAGCTACCGATGATGGTTCTATTTCAGTAACACCAAGTGGAGGAGATGCTCCTTATACTTACGCATGGCTGAACAGTACTGCAATTGATTCAAACAGAACAAATCTAGCACCTGGCAATTATAGAGTTACTATAACTGACGCAACAGGGTGTATCGCCATATTAGATACCCTAGTAGGTACTGATAATTTTGATTATACAATTTCTTCTACAGATTTATCTTGTAACGGAGGAAATGATGGAACTGCAGACATAGTAATAGTTGGAGGTACTTCAGGATTCACTTTTAATTGGACGCCTGCTCCTGCAAATGGGCAGAGTACTCCAAATGTTTCGAACTTATCAGTAGGAACTTATTCAGTTTTAATTACAAAAACCAACAATGGTTGCACAATTACTGAAACGGTAGACATACGACCTACTACTTCAATTAATCCCAATGAAGTTGTTCTAGATGAAAGTTGCTTTGGACAAAACGACGGCAGCATTGTGTTAGGAGTTGTTGGTGGTGCAGGTAGTTATACTTACAATTGGTCAGCAAATGTCCCAGTTGGCACCACAGGTAGCAGTGCTACAGGGCTTACAGCAGGCACTTACACTGTTCAAATTATTGATGCAGCAGGATGTGACACAACTATAACGGCAAACATCATTGCAGCAAATGACATTATTGCATCAATTACAGAAAATGACGCGACTTGTACAAATACAGGTGTTTGTGACGGAAGTGCTGTATTAACTGTTACAAGTGTTGGAACATTCAGTTACGTTTGGTCGCCCGGTATTGTTGTTGTTGGCAATGACTCTGCGGCCATAAATCTCTGTCCAGGTAGTTATTTCGTTGACATTACAAACGCAATTGGATGTAGAAAAAGAGTGCCTTTTATAATTGGTGGTCCAACCCTTATAGTTCCAAATATAAGCGTTACAGATGCTACTTGTAATATTGCTAATGGTGAATTATTAGCAGCACCAACAGGTGGAACAGGAATATTAACAGTTGAATGGTTAGACAATACCTTAACTTCAATTGGAACTGGTAATTCTATTACTTCTCTGCCAGCAGGAGCATATTTTGCCGATATCGTTGATGCGAGTGGATGTAGAGATACCTTCCCAGCAAACATTAATGACATAGGTGCTGAAAACATATCAATTACTAGCTCAAATGATGTTTCTTGTTTTGGTGGAAACGATGGTGGAGCTACCGTAAGTTTTGTTTGCAATGATCCATCTTGTGTGACAGAATGGTTTGCAGCAGGAGGAATAAGCGTCGGTCTCGGTAGAACCATTTCAGGACTTGTTGCCGGCGATTACTATGTTGAAGTTATTAATAACAGTGGTTGTTTGGCGGTGGAGCCTTTAATTATTATGCAACCTAGCCCATTCTCAATTTCAGAAACAGTTATATCCAATGACTGCTCTGGCGGAATAAACGGGAGTATTACTCTTAGTGTTTCCGGAGGTGCAGGAAACTTTAGTTACTTATGGAACCCTTCTCCTACTAACGGTCAAGGGTCCAACGCTGTTTCAGGATTAGCTGCCAATACTTATTCTGTTACCATTACGGATGGAAACAACTGTGACTCTATATTGAGTTTTGACATCATTGAGCCTTTAAACTTAACGTCAACTTTTGCCACAACTAGTTCAAATTGTAACCAATCTGATGGCCAAATTGTTGCAACAGTAGCAGGCGGTACTATTGCCATTCCTTTAGCATACAATTATCAATGGTTTGATGGCAACAATGGAATTCTGATTGGTGAAATTACTGACACTTTAAAAAATGTTGCTGCTGGAACTTATCGTTTAAGAGTTAGAGATGATAACGCTTGTCAACAAATATTCAGTGTTAACCTATCCGATTTAAATGGTCCTACGGTTTCGGTAGACTCTATATTCAATGCAGGGTGTTTCGGAGAGAGCAATGGTGGTGTATTTATTTCAGCTAGCGGTAACAACCCTCCGTTTACGTTCAACTGGCTTCCAACAGGAGCTGTAAGCGAAGACATAACCAATCTTGCCGCAGGAATCTATTCAGTAAAAGTTACTGATGACGTAGGGTGTATAACCAATGTTGAAGACACAGTTAGAGAAGCGACAGATTTATTAGCTGTTATTACGGCAGTTGATGCAACATGTGGACAATGTAATGGGACTGCTTCAATTTCTACTTCAGGAGGAACTGCTCCTTACACTTATCTTTGGAGTGATGGCGCTACTGTTGATAATACGGATAGTCTTTGTGGAGGTAATTATTCTGTAGTAATTACTGATGCTAGTGGTTGTAGCAAATCGTTAAATTTTGGTGTTAATACTAGTGGCGGTCCTACCGGAGAAACAGTAAGTGTATCACCTGCAAGCTGTGCCAACTCTAACGATGGCGCTGCAACAGTTACACCAATTGGTGGAACACCTCCGTATTCATATTTATGGCAGCATAACGGAGCAACAACAAATAGTTTAAATAACCTTTCAGCAGGCACATACTTTTTACAAGTTTCTGATATTAGAAGTTGTTCTAGAACCGTTCAAATTGATATATTGAGCCCAACAGCTATAGTGTTAAACCCACAAATTACAAGCTCCACTTGTAATCAGTCCGATGGATCTATCTTGCTTAATGTAACAGGAGGTCAAGGTCCTTTCAGTTATAATTGGTTTACCGCAACAACTGCTGACACTAACTTTATTGACAATAGAGCAGCAGGATTATATCCAGTTAATGTTACTGACGCTAATGGATGCATTGAATCAACTACAATTGCAATAAATAATACCGGCTTACCTTTTGTTCCAAATCCGATTGGAACTGATGTAAGTTGTTATAGTCAATGTGATGGATCGTTAGAGAACAATATCACAAATCCAGGCGTAGTTGATTTTATTTGGTTAGATGCTCAAAGAAATTCAATTGCTCCAGTAAACACGGATGTTATAAACGGTGCTTGTGCTGGCGATTACTTCTTGGAATTAACAACTATTCCACTAGGTTGTAAATCATATATAGGAGTGACAATTACGGAGCCAGATTCAATTACTTTATCATCAAATATTGTAAAAGCTATTAGCTGTGCCGGGGGCAATGATGGAGAGATATTCATTAATACTATAGGTGGAAACATTCTTTATACATATTCGTGGAGTGACCCTTCTATTCCAAATCAAATTCCGGCAAATGGACTTAATGCAGGGTTGTACACTGTAACAGCAACGGATGCAAATGGCTGTACCGCTACTACTTCGGTAAATTTAACAGACCCTCCTTTATTAACTGCAAGCATTACTTCAAATACCAATTTAATTTGTAGCTCAGATTGTGACGCCACTGCAACTTCCATTGTAGCTGGCGGGCAACCTCCTTATTCTTTTTATTGGAATGGTGTATTAAGTATTCAGAATCCAACTAACCTTTGCTTTGGTATGAACGAGTTAAAAGTAATCGATGCAAGAGGTTGCGAAGTAATCGATATGATTTCTGTTTCAGCCATTGACACTGTAATTGCTGAGTCCTTTGGGAGACCTTTGATCTGTGATGGTGAATTAGTGACCCTTTCGGGAGTTATTACCGGTACTTCTATAACTTCATTCGGTTGGTATTTAGCAGATGCAGCAACTCTGTTCACAACAACTCTTGACACTTCTTTTGTAAGACCAATTGGCAATTACACTTACTATCTGCGAGCAACAAGTGGAACTTGTTCTGCTATTGATACATTTGATGTTACAGTTGCACCAAACCCTCTGGTTAATTTAGAATCTGAAATTAGAAGATTTGGAGATGAAGCGACGGTCATTGTGTTAGGAAATGAAGATCCTTCTTATGCGTATTTGTGGACTCCAGCTACGGATCTAGATGATTCAACTAAAGCGGAACCTACAACATTAACTGAAATTGATATAACTTATACATTGCTGGTGACCGATACCAATGGTTGTACTTATACAGATTCTGTACTAATCGTTTATTTCCCAAATATTGACATCCCTTCTGGATTTACTCCAAATAGCGATGGAAACAATGATGTTTGGAATATTAGAATATTGGAAAAATATCCGAATGCTTCTGTTCAAATTTATAACAGATGGGGACAATTGTTATACGAGCAACCAAATGGATATACGGTTCCTTGGAATGGCAAATACGATGGTAAGGAGTTGCCAATTGGAACGTACTATTATATTATTGATTTGAAAGACCCTACAGTAAAACCATTGACAGGGCCAATCACAATTATTAAGTAAAATGAAAAAGATACTTTTAATCATAAGTGTATTGGGATTTGGGTTGTTGAGTTTAAACGCTCAGCAACTTCCACAATACAGTCAATACATATTGAACAAATATGTAATTAATCCTGCTAGTGCCGGATCGGAAAACTACTTTACAGGTCAAACTAATTATCGCTCTCAGTGGGAAGGGATCAAAGATGCACCAAGAACGTATATTTTGAGTGTAAACGGACCACTCTCAAAACAAAACATGGGGATTGGAGGATCCATGTTTACTGACATTACTGGACCAACAAGAAGAAGCGGGTTTAGTCTTTCTTATGCCTATCACATCAAATTAAGCCCTAGCATCAAATTATCATTTTCCGTAAATGCGGGCATTTTACAATATGGAATTGATGGTTCTGAAATCACATTTGATAGGCCCGACGATGTTGGAAGTGCATTCATAGAGAACAATTTACTGCCAGATGCCGGATTTAGTTTCTACTTATATCACAAAAACTTTTTCCTTGGAGGCTCTGCCCCTCAATTACTGCACAATGAAATAACTTTCGAAAAAAGTGTTGGTGTCCAAAAAGGGACATTGGAAAATCACTTTTTCCTAATGGGGGGATATCAAGCAGGAATTGGCGAAAAATTTAAAGTCGAACCGTCGTTTTTATTAAAATACATAAACCCTGTTCCATTGCAATATGAAGCGACTCTGAGAGGACTTTATAAGGACAATTATTGGATAGGAGTTTCTTACCGCCAAGATGCTGCTTTAACTTTACTGATAGGTCTGACTCTACAAGAAAGCCTGAGTCTTGGGTATTCTTACGACTTCATCCAATCTAATATTACAAATTACAGCACTGGCTCTCATGAAATTATGTTGTCAATCCGATTTAATAAAGGAAAGGACAGAAAAGTAAAAACTGAGAAAGAAGATTAATAATTTATGCCTTCATTTACTGAAATTGTTAATTCTGAAACACCCGTCTTAGTCGATTTTTTTGCTGAATGGTGCGGTCCATGTAAAATGATGTCGCCCATTTTAAAAGAAGTTAAAAATAGTTTAAAAGATGATGTGAAAATCTTGAAAATCGATGTGGATAAGAATCAAAAAGTAGCTGGAGACAATCAAGTTCAAGGTGTACCCACATTAATGATATTCCAAAAAGGTAAAATTCTTTGGAGACAATCAGGAGTTGTCCCTGCTCACGAATTAATTTCTCGAATCAACTCTTTGGCTTGATGGAACTGCACATCCACCCTTCATCTCTAGCCTTTTCAAGCACTTTTTCAAGAGCATAAAGCATATTAACTTTGGCTTTAATACTGTCGTGAAAAACGATAATGGATCCGTTTTCCCATTTACTACAGGCAATTCTTGCACACTTTTCACGAGATATAGTCGCATCATAATCTAACGATAACACAGACCACATAATTATGTCATAGCGCTTTTTAAGCAATTTGATTTGCGCCGTTTTCATTCTACCATATGGAGGTCTAAATAAGTTCGTTTCATACACTTCTTCAAAACTCGAAACGTCATGAAGAAATTCGGCAGTAGTATTCTTCCAACCGTTTTTATGATTGTAAGTATGATTGCCTATTGCGTGACCTTTGGCAATTGCTTCTTGAAACAATTCTGGATTTTCTTGAATGTTTTTTCCCAAACAAAAGAAGGTACCTTTTGCATTATATTTAGAAAGCATTTCCAACACGGAAGAAGTAACTTCTGGTGTTGGTCCATCATCAAAAGTTAAAAAAATCTCCTTCTTTTTGGTGTTTACTTTCCAGGTGAGCGAAGGGTATATTTTCTTAACAAAGTTTGGAGGGTACGAAAGTAGCATTATCCAAAAAGTTGATGAAATACTTGTTCAATCTTTCCCACTGCCTTTATTTCAATTTTAAAATTAGATACTACAAGTCCTTTTAAATTGTACTTGGAAATAAAAATACTTTCAAAACCCAATTTTTGAGCCTCAGCTATCCGTTGCTCTATTTTATTGACCGGTCTTATTTCTCCAGAAAGACCCACTTCTGCCGAAAAGCATGTTTTACTTGCTATTGGAAAATCTTCGGATGAAGACAAAACTGCACCAACTACCGCTAAATCAATAGCAGGATCTTCAACCTTGATACCTCCGGCAATGTTTAAAAAAACGTCTTTTGCTCCTAGTTTAAAGCCACATCGTTTTTCCAAGACTGCCAACAACATGTTTAATCGCCGCAAGTCAAACCCAGTTGCAGAACGTTGCGGTGTGCCATAAGCGGCGGAGCTAACTAAAGATTGGATTTCTATTAACATGGGCCTCATTCCCTCCATACTGGAAGCAATTGCAGAACCACTTAATTGTTCGTCTCTATTTGAAAGCAGTATTTCTGACGGATTTTCTACTTGCCTTAAGCCAGTTCCTTGCATCTCATAAATCCCAATCTCATTGGTAGGTCCAAAACGGTTTTTTGCTGACCTTAATAAACGATACATGTGATTGCGATCGCCTTCAAATTGCAACACAACGTCTACCATGTGTTCTAACACCTTTGGCCCAGCTATGCTGCCTTCTTTATTAATATGACCAATTAAAAATATTGGTGTCCCTGATTCTTTTGCAAAACGCATTAGCTGAGCGGAACATTCTCTAATTTGAGAAATACTCCCTGCAGAAGATTCAATTTGTGGTGAGTGCAACGTTTGTATACTATCAATAACTACAACATTAGCTTCCGCTTGCCCTAAGTGTTGCAAAATATTCTGGACATTTGTTTCGGCAAGTAAATAGCACTTTTGATTTTCAATTCCAATCCGTTCAGCCCTCATCTTTATTTGCTGCTCGCTTTCTTCTCCAGAAATGTAAAGCACTTTAATTCCAGGCCATTTTAAAGCCATTTGAAGTAATAAAGTCGATTTCCCAATACCTGGCTCCCCACCAAACAATTGCAAAGAACCGGGAACCAGTCCACCGCCTAAAACACGATTCAATTCATTATCTGGGGTGCGATAACGAACCTGATCCGTTGTAACAACGTCTTGAACCGCAACCGCCTTTGCCTGTCGTTTAAAAGATGATGTTGAAATTGAAGAAGATGAATTGCTGTCTTTCTGAATTATTTCTTCAACATAAGTATTCCATTCATTGCAAGAAGGACATTTCCCAATCCATTTACTTGCCTGTGCACCACAATTTTGACAGAAATATGCTTTTTTAAGTTTGGCCAATTGTTTAAAATACTATGTCAATTTTCTTTCTAGGTTTTGTCTCTGATCCACAAAAATCTTCAATGTTAGAAGTCCCATTTTCATTGCCTAGGTTTGATGCTTTTAGCCAATCATCACAGGCCTTCTCTTTATTTTTTAACTCATAATAAGCTTCTCCGCGATAAAAGTATGCCTTAGCTAAATTCTTTCCTCGTTTGTCAATAATAATATCGAAATCTTTTATTGCCTCTTCATATTGCTCTTGTGCTAATTTTGAAAGGGCAACATTTATTCTGCCATTTTCCAAATTCGGATCTTTCGCTAAAGCTAATTCAAAATCTTTTGCCCCTTCTTCAAATTTCTTTAGTTCTGCTTTAGCCGCTCCTCTATTATATATTGCTTCTGCATAATTAGGTCTTAATTCTATTGCTTTATTATAAGACTCAACAGAAGCTTTATACCTTGATAATTCATAATTACAATACCCTTTAAAATAATGCACTTCGGGCTTACTTAAATTCAGATCTAATGATTTGTTAAAGTCCTTCAAAGCTTTTCTATATAATTCTAAAAACACCAAGGCTGCTCCCCTATTAAAGTATAATTCCGCTTCATCCTTATTCAACTTTGCAGCCACAGTATATTGCTCTACTGCTTTCTTAAAAAGGTCTTGTTTGTGCAATGAATTTGCATAACCCAATTGAAGTTTGTAATCATTTGGAGATTTCTTTAAGGCTTGCTTATATGCAACAGCTGCTTCTTTATATTTCTCTGCTTTGTATAGTTTTTTTCCACTATTCTGTGCAATGACAGATAACCCTACGACAATTAAAAATGAAAGAATAACATGTTTCATGATAGTTTTATTTTCTAGCTTTTTCGATAATTTTTGTGGTTGAGAAACCTTCCAAAAAGTCAATTGTTGCAGCTTCTCCCCCATTTGCTGTTACAAATTCATTGCCCACAATTTCATGAATTTTGTAATCTCCCCCCTTTACTAAAACTTGCGGTTTTAGTTGCTGAATTAATTCTAAAGGAGTGTCTTCATCAAATAGGATTACCAAATCAACAAAATGCAAAGCGGCAATGATTACCGCCCTTGAATTCTCATCTTGAATTGGTCTATTTATATCCTTTCCAAGCCTACGAACTGAATCATCCGTATTAACTGCCACCACTAATTTGGTTCCAAGATCTGCGGCTTTTGAAAGGTAATCAACATGACCTTGGTGCAATATATCGAAGCACCCGTTTGTAAAGACAATCCTCTCCTCTTTCAACCCCCAAAGGTTGCGAATAGAGCTGAGCCTTTCTCGCGCAACTATTTTATTCTTAATTACTTGTAATACTTTCAATTTTCTTATTTCGATTTACAAATCTCAACAATGGTATACTTGCAACCCCTAATACAATAACCATTAATGTTTGTGATGTCCAAAGAATCCAACCTAAGGCTAATGCCCCTGACTTTGACACCCCGTAGAGCAGCAGCGTATTCATAATTGCTAAAGGGAATACCCCTAATCCTCCTTGTACAAAAACAATAGCTAAACTTCCCATGACAAAAGAAGCAATTACCCCTGCCAAAGGCACGTTTGATGTTTCTTCTAAACAGAAGAAGCAAATCCAAAACATTCCAATATACATGACCCATATAAAGGCTGTGTGCAACAAAAAGTACCCTTTTTTCTCCATTTTTGAAATAGAAATCAATCCTTCGAATATTCCTCTTAATAATTCTCTAAACTGTCTCTTATACACATCTG
>OJDV01000233.1_pt1 | contig 21165 bp, 16 predicted proteins | sample 1592911 | NCBI WGS metagenome assembly OJDV01 (sample SAMN05416860, study PRJEB24817) | seawater metagenome | isolation source: Sea water | place: Canada:Atlantic | collected 2013-11 | reverse complement strand
CTACACAGAGTAGATCGTCGGCAGCGTCAGATGTGTATAAGAGACAGGTTATAACATCAAATCTAACATAGTGGTTTACTTTTACTATCCTCGTATGTGGACAGAAGACTTGTTCAAGCTGTTTAAACGTTAAGAGTTAGTACTTATATTTTCCGTAATTTATTTGGCAAAATTGTGGCACCACCCATAAATAATAAGGCAATAACACCTGCGACCAACAATCCAGAAATTTCATTTATTAAGGCTGGATAACTTTCATTTCCAGTTTGAGCCAATGACACTTTCCCACCTGCAATGGCATCGTATAACCAAGGCATTGTCTCTGTAAGCCAACCATAAGCCATTACATAGACCCATGCACCAATTAATCCACCTAAAATCATAAATATTGAATCCTTTCGGCCAGCACCAAGTGCCGCTAGTGTTGTTCCAGGACAATAACCGCCCAAACCAAAACCAATACCAAAAATAGCTCCACCAACAATCACGCCCATATACGAAGATTTGACACTGATATGCGATGTAGGGATGACATTAAAGTACATAAGGATAAATAACAACAAACTTGAAAAACCTATGGCAAATAAAATAACTTTAGCCAAATGTAAATCAGTTAAACGTAAAAATCCAATAATCTTCGTTGGGTTAGTAGCACCCACTTTATGTAAGATAAACCCAAAAGATCCACCAATAAGAACAGCCAGTATTAATTGATTCATAATATTCTCCCTATCTCTTAAAGATAATAATGGCCAATGGAACGGCAATGACAAAAACACCAGCTGCGAATAAATAGCCACTTAATGATGTCTGCATCATGCCACTCATCATGTGACCTGATGTACAACCGCCTGCTAACCTGGCTCCAAATAATATAAAAAATCCAGAAACAAAAGCCCCAATCATACGCTTCATGCCAGATGATCCTATGTTTTCTTGCCAAACATAAGGAACCCATGATTCCTCCTTGTCTACTTTGGGACCACCTAGTTTTGATGCCAAAAAGCCTCCAGCAAACATAGACATTACAAAAACAAAGCCATAGTTAGCTAAGTTGAGCGAACTCTTAACATATTTTCCATTGCTTTTATCTAAATAGGCATTTGAGCTTGAATAGCTTGTCTTGCCATCAGGGCTTGTATCAACTTGAGCCAATTCGGGTTTTAATTGACAAAAGATATAACAATCAGCAATGACATACTGGGTCGAAACCCCAATTGGCTTAACCAAAGCTACGGCAATTAGAAAACTCATGCCTAAAATTATGCCGCTTTTAAGCCAGCCCCAAGATTTGTTCATATCTACCTCATAAACTGATTGTGTTAATAATAAATTATTATATTAGAAGGTGCTAAATTATTTTTCACTAATGTACCATTATCAACTTTGTAAATGCAAGGGATAAATCTTTTAGTATTGTGGGTGGAGTGTTATATCTTTGCAAATGAGGCAAATATTTTGTCTTTGTGACTGGTTTTTTTCATGTTTGGTAAGCTGTTAATAAATTGCCTGCCATAGCCTTTGGTCATTATTCTTTTGTCACATATTATTAATATGCCTTTATCTTGTTCCGAACGAATCAAACGACCAACACCCTGTTTTAAAGCAATAATGGCTTTGGGTAATTGGTAATCAAAAAATGAATTGCCACCATTTTCTACAATTTTATTAATGCGTGCCTGCAAAACTGGATCATCAGGATGTGCAAAGGGCAATTTATCAATAATAACACAGGATAAATTATCACCAGCCACATCAACGCCTTCCCAAAAACTGGCAGCGCCTAACAATAAACCATTACCAGATTCTCGAAAATCAGCTAATATTTTATGGCGAGAACCTTGGCCCTGTATAAATAATGGTTTATCTGATTTTTCTTGAAAAAATTGTGCTGCTGCATTCAAAGCTTTGTGGCTGGTAAATAAGAAAAATACACCGCCTTTTGTCTGCTCAATTAATGGCAAAACATGCTCACATATTTCTCTATTAAAACTGAAATCATTGGCATCTGGCACATCTTTGGGCACATAAATCATGGCGTTGTTTTCATAATCAAATGGACTGTCTAACAACAATGTTTCACTGTCTATAAATCCGGTTTCTGCCTGATAATGTGAAAATGATTTATTTACAGCCAAGGTTGCTGAAGTCATAATCCAAGCCGCTTGGTTTTCTGATCTAAATTTTGTGAGAGGATCAGATATATCAATCGGAGTTTTATGGAAAATAAAAAACTTATTGCGGTTTTCATACCAATATATAAACTCTGGCTTCATTTTCTTAAGTACATCTTCTAAAAAGGCTATCAGCCCTTCACATCTAATAAAACAAGATTCCAAACCTTTAGATTGTGTGGCCAATGGTTTCAAAGATTCTGCCAAATCGACTAAGGCCTGCATTAACAGTTCAACATGCTCTCGATTGGCTTTACGCTCTAACAATTTCACAATTGTATCTGATTCTGGTACATCTGAAAATTGTAAGTAAAGGTCTCTTAGGGATTGTTCAACATGTTCATGCTGTTTTGTTATCGCTGCAAAAGCACCGGTTACTTCCCCCGCTTCTTTGGCGGTGTCATTGAGCAAATCTTGACATTGGTAGGATGAAAAAGATTGGCTAAAAAATCGCGAGGCTATTTCTGGTACTTGGTGCGCTTCGTCTAAAATAATCACTTCTGCTTCTGGTAATAACTCACCAAATCCATCTTGCTTTAAAGCCATATCGGCAAATAACAAATGGTGATTAACAACCAAAATATCTGCATTCATCGCCTTTCTGCGGGCTTTATTAACCAAACAATCAGTAAAACTAGGACATTCTGAACCCAGGCAATTTTCTGCTGATGACGTAACATGTCTCCAAATTAAATCATTTTCAGGCACTTCTTCTAGCTCTGCTTTGTCTCCAACATTTGTCAAATGAGACCATTTTTCTATTAACTGTAATGGTAGAGCAAAATCAGGATTATGCGCAATTCGAGAATGCAAGGCATTGTACATGCGGTGGTGGCAGAGATAATTAGATCGGCCTTTCAATAATCTGATTTTTGGCTTTAATCCCATTATTTCCAAGACTTTTGGTAAGTCTCTATAAAACAATTGTTCTTGTAAGTTTTTTGTACCCGTTGAAACGATGGTTTTTTTATTTTTTAGAATTGCTGGTACTAGATATGCAAATGTTTTTCCTGTCCCTGTTCCAGCTTCTGCTATTAATGTTCCGCTAGAATCAATTGTTTCAATGATTGTTTCGGCCAATAATAACTGGACGTCACGCACTTTAAAACCATCCAATTTCTTATTAAATACACCATCTGCACCAAGAATATCAATAACAGACATTTTAATACCTGTTTTGTGCTTTAACCAAGCAATTGTGTTGTGATTCTAATGCCTGGGTTTGTTGGGATACATATCCCAATTTCTCTGATGTTACAGCTAGTATTCTCCAAGATTTTTCACATGAACTGCCCTTTGCAGGTCCATTGTTTGTTGCAATGGTTGCCCAGTAATGGGCTTGTTTAAAATCGCCCTTATGTAACTGAATTTCTGCTAATAACTGAGTAATTTTTCCTACATTAGGTTGAATTTCATAAGCCCTTTCTAGGCTTGCAATGGCTTGATTGAATTGATTGGCTTTATATAGTTCATTGGCATTATTGTAGAGGGTTAAAATTGCATTGTTCATTAATGGTACTGTTTCAAGCACGGATTCTTGCTGGTCCTTTGGGTTTATTTTTGCATCTATTGTGGCATCTCTAACATCTGCAGGTTCGTCTTTTCTTTCAGGAAGAACCTGACAAGCTGACATTGTTATAAGACCCAAAACAAATAAAGATTTAATTATTAATTTCACAATTGATATGTAGTTTTATTCAAAAAACAGAGAGTTTAACAGAAACGCCATTAAATTATTCAGGATAATCAATTTCACAATTAGATTTTTTAAATTCTAAAGGATCTGCAGGTCCAACCCAGCCTTCTGGTTTTTTGCTGTGCTTTCTACCAAACACCGCATAACAATCGGCATCAAAAAAAATTGTCTTTGATTCAAGGTCTATTTTCTTTAAATTTGAAATAACTTTTGAGTGCTTTAAAGTAAAATCAATCATCACTTTCAAGTCTTTCTCATTTTGATATTCTGGTGGTAAGGCTGCAAAACTTTGTGATGTTAGTAACATCAATGTAGTGATTATTTTTTTCATAATATTTTATATAGGTAAATCCAATTGTATCATAGCATCTTTGTCATCAAACTGTATGCCTAAACCTATTAACCTCACGGGTCTTTTGCCCCTGCTCCAAGCTGTCATAATTAGTTGTTTGTATTTTCCGATTTCTACATCTGATGCTCTATTTTGTGCTGTAGTGGTATTGAAATTATCAAAACGCAATTTTACATATAAGGCTTTGATGGGAAGTTTTTTCTTTTTTTGACTCTTTGCCAGCCGAATTATCAAAGATTCATACAGTCTTTCTATTTCATCTAGGCACGCTGGTAAATCTTTTTTGTCTTTTATAAAAGTATCTTCAACACTCAAAGACTTTCTTATACTATTAACATTAACTGGACGGTCATCAATGCCTCTGGAGAGATTAAAAAGTTGATCACCAAATTTACCAAATTTATCGTGCAATTGAACTTGGCTCAATTGTTGTAAATCTGCACAGGTTTTTATCCCTAATTTTTGCATTTTTTGATTGGTTACTTTGCCAACTCCAAAAATCTTCTTTACTGGTAAATCTATTACAAAAGCGTGTATTTGTTCTGGAGTAATAACAAACTGACCATTGGGTTTATTCCAATCACTGGCAATTTTTGCTAAAAATTTATTCGGAGCAATGCCTGCTGATGCAGCTAAATTATGTTCATCCATAATCTGCTTTCTGATTTTTTTGGCAATAAGTGTTGCAGAACCCTTACACTGTTTACAATCACTGACATCAAGAAAAGCCTCATCCAACGAAAGTGGCTGCACCAGCGGTGTGTATTGCTTAAAGATGGCTTGAATTTTTTTTGATACTTGTCGATACAATGTCATATTTACACCCAACATAATCAACTGTGGGCATTTCTTTACAGCTTGACTCATTGGCATGGCTGAATGAACACCGAAGGCACGCGCTTCATAATTACAGGCTGCTACTACTCCACGGGTTTCAGGTTTTCCACCTACGGCAATTGGCAATCCTTTTAATTCGGGATTTTCACGGGTTTCTACTGCCGCATAAAAACAATCCATATCGATGTGAATTATTTTCCTCACAAAACGGCGTGGGCACCCAATGCTAAATTATTTAATTTGTAATCACCAATACTTAATCGAATCAATCTAAGCACAGGCAACCCAACATGTGCCATCATTCTACGTACTTGTCGATTTCGCCCTTCATTGATGGTGATTTCAATCCATGACGTGGGTGAATTTTTCCTTTGGCGAATGGGTGGTTCACGTTTCCATACAAACCCAGGTTTCTTTAATCGCATTTTTACTTGAACAGCCTTGGCTTTACCATCTTTTAAGGTGATTCCATTTCTTAAAAGATCAAGGGCAGGCTTTTTTGCAATGCCTTCAACCTGAACCAAATACACTTTATCAACTTTGTGTTTTGGATTGGCTAATTTGTGTTTTAATTTTCCATCATCTGTCAATAACATCAATCCTTCACTATCAAAATCAAGGCGTCCGATAGAATAGATTTTCTTAATTTTAATATAATCAGCCAATGTTTTTCGCCCTTCTTCATCGGTGAACTGACTCAGTACCCGGTAAGGTTTGTTGAATGCCACTAACATTTTAGTAGATCTAAAAACCTTCTGGGAGCATTATCAAAACTGCCATTACTCATAAAGATTACATGTGCATCTTTCTCACACTTGTCTTTTAACAAGCTCAATAATCCTTCAACAGATGCCACTTGTTTAATCCCAGCTTCTGCAATTTTTTCAACCATGCCTTCTTGCCATTTTAGTTCTGGATAATTCATAACGATGGCACAATCAGCCTTTGTTAATGAACCAGGTAAGGCATGAGCATGAGCTCCAGCACGCATTGAATTGCTTCGGGGTTCAAAAACAGCTACCAATTGTCTATCGCCAATGCTTTGTTTTACACCTTCGATGGTAGTTGCAATGGCAGTTGGATGATGGGCAAAATCATCAAATATTTTTATACCTTGAGCTTCTCCAATAAATTCCATGCGGCGTTTTATGCCTTTAAATTTTTCTAATGATGCGGCAGAATTTTTCAAACTAACGCCTTGCTCTCTTGCTGCGGCCATTGCAGCAATGCCATTTAACATATTGTGTTTACCAGAAAGATTCCATTTAACAACAGCTGTATCATCAGAGTTAAATATTTCAAACTCTGAACAATCCAATTGCTTTGCATGTGCCCAAACATCAGCCAAATCATTGCTACCAAATGTAACCATTTTCGACCAATATCCCATATCAATAACTTCTTTTAGATTCTTATCTTCATTATTTATGATGATACAGCCATTATTAGGAATGGTTCGAACAAAATGATGAAATTGGGTTTTTATGGCGTCTAAATTAGGGAAAATATCCGCATGGTCGTATTCTAGATTATTCAATATTGCCACATCGGCATGGTAATGCACAAATTTTGACCGCTTATCAAAAAACGCCGAATCATATTCGTCGGCTTCAATGACAAAGGCATCAGCATCCGTGTTTCTTGCAGAAATTCCAAAATCTTCTGCTACTCCGCCTATCAAAAACCCTGGATTTTGATTGTTGTCTTCTAATATCCACGCCAGCATACTTGAGGTTGTGGTTTTTCCATGTGTTCCAGCAACAGCAAATACCTTTTTTTGGCGCAATAAATGATCTCCCAACCATTGTGGCCCAGATGAAAAATACTGCTGACTGTTTAATAACGACTCAATAACAGGCATTCCACGGGTCATAACATTGCCGACAACAACCTCATCATAGATTTGATTTAACACAGAGTCATCATATCCTTGGTGCATGGTTATGTCTAAGTTTTCCAATTGTGTACTCATCGGTGGATATACGTTTTTATCTGAACCGCTGACCTGATATCCTAAGGAACGTGCAAGCGCCGCTAGACCACCCATAAACGTGCCACAAATACCAAGAATATGTATCTTTTGTTGCTTTTGTAATTTCATGACCGGCATTTTATCATGATATAATCCGCCCATGAATATAGATTATGACATTTTTGTCGATGCCAAAGGCCTAAAATGCCCACAACCCTTATTGTTAGCCAAACATGCGTTAAAACAATTGGCAACGGGTAAAGTATTGCTAATAGAAGCCACTGATCCTCACACAGATTTAGATCTAGAAGTGTGGTGTGCTCGATTTGGTCATAAAATAATTTATCACAATGAAAACAATGGCGAATTTGGATTTTGGATACAAAAGCAATCTTAAATTCCATTGTTATCAACTATATTTTTGATTAGCATTAGACTCTATTCCAATCACTTCTTTCATTTCAAAACATTATTTACCGTTTCTCATAGAGAATTGGCTTCAAATGCATTAAAATACTCTGTCCAAAAACATGAGTTAATACTCATGTATAATAACTCAACGGGGGACAACCATGAGTTTAAGAGAAGACATAAAAAAAGCGGCTTTAGAGTACCACAATGAATTTCCACCGGGAAAAATCAAAGTGGTTGCTACCAAAGCCCTTACAACAGCAAAAGATTTGGCATTGGCCTATTCACCAGGTGTGGCTGCACCATGCCTAGAAATTGAAAGAGAACCAAGCACGGCAGCTTTATATACAGCCAGGGCAAACCTTGTTGCTGTTATCACCAATGGAACCGCCGTTTTAGGATTAGGTGATATTGGACCTTTGGCTTCTAAGCCTGTGATGGAAGGCAAAGCCGTCTTATTCAAAAAATTTGCCGGTGTTGACGTATTTGATATTGAAATCAATGAAAATGACCCTGATAAATTAATTGAAATTATTGCCTCTCTTGAACCAACATTTGGCGGTATTAACCTTGAAGACATTAAATCACCTGAATGTTTTTATGTTGAAGAAAAACTTAAAAATCGCTTAAGCATTCCTGTTTTTCATGATGACCAACACGGCACAGCCATCATTACTGCAACCGCGGTTATCAATGCCTTAAAGATTATTGGTAAAGACATTGGACAAGTTAAATTAGTCACATCAGGTGCTGGTGCTGCTGGCATGGCGTGTTTAGATTTATTGGTTGATTTGGGAGTTAATATCAATAACATTTATGTGTGTGATTCCAAAGGCGTGATTTATGAAGGCCGTGAAGGCATTCCTGCCGGCTCTAAAAAAGAAAAATATGCTGCTGGTGTCAAACAACAAACCATGGCAGAAGCCTTGATCGGTGCTGACATGTTTTTAGGTGTTTCAATTGCGGGTGCTCTGACTCCTGAAATGATCATGCCCATGGCCAAAGATCCGATTATTTTAGCATTGGCCAATCCAACCCCAGAAATAATGCCAGATGTTGCTCTGAAGGCCAGACCTGATGCCATCATTGCCACTGGACGTTCAGATTTTCCAAACCAAGTTAACAATGTATTGTGTTTTCCCTACATATTCCGAGGCACTTTAGATGTTGGTGCTCAAGTCATAAACGATGAAATGAAAAAAGCCTGTGTTTATGCTTTAGCAGAACTGGCACAAAAGGAATCATCAGATGTAGGTGCTGAAGCATTCGAAGGCGAAGCAAAGGGATTTGGTAGAGAATATTTAATTCCACAACCATTTGACCCACGTATATTATTGTATGTGGCACCAGCTGTTGCTCAAGCTGCAATGGATTCAGGTGTTGCCACTCGGCCCATTAAAGACATGCAAGAATACAAAGACAGATTAAGCTACTTTGTATTCAAAAGCGGTTTGATGATGAAACCTATTTTTGATAAAGCTAGAAGTAATCCGAAAACAGTGGTTTATGCTGAAGGTGAAGATGAGAGGGTACTTCGCGCAGTAAGAACAGCCATTGATGACAAATTAGCTAAACCAATTTTGATTGGCCGCCCTGAGGTTGTCGAAACAAGAATTAAGGATATTGGCATTGATTTAACGATAGGAAAAGACTTTGAATTAGTCAATCCAGCCAAAGACTCAAGATACAAAGATTATTGGCAGCTTTACCATTCTTTAATGCAAAGAGACGGTGTGACACCAGAAATTGCCAAGGCCATTGTGCGTACACGCACATCAGTAATTGCTGCATTAATGGTTAAACGCGGAGAAGCAGATGCCATGCTTGCTGGTTTATCTGGAAGGTTTCCTAAAGTTTTAAACCACGTAAGTGAGATAATTGGCAAACAAGAAGGCGTTACAAAACACGCAACAATGAGTGGTATATCCACAGAATACGGCAACTTCTTCTTCTGTGATACATATGTCAATCCAAATCCAAGTGCGCAAGAAATTGCTGATACTGCTATTTTGGCAGCTGAGAAATTAAAAGCTTTTGGGAAAAAACCACGCATTGCTTTAATTTCATACTCAAGCTTCGGTTCACGTGAAGGTGAAAGCCCTGACAAAATGCGCGAGGCCTTAAAAATATTACATGAGATAGCTCCAGATTTAGAAATTGAAGGAGAAATGGAAGCTGATGTTGCATTGATTCCAGAATTAAGAAGAAAAGCATTCCCTGGATCAAAATTAAAAGGCCGTGCCAATTTATTTATGTTGCCGAATTTAGATACTGCCAATGCTGTGATAAATATGATTAAGTGTTTTACCAAAGGAGTGACAGTTGGTCCGATTCTTTTGGGCAGCAAACAAGCAGCACATGTATTAACACCAGCATCATCTGTTAGACGCATCATAAATATGACAGCCATTGCAGTCATTGATGCACAGAATCAAAACAAGAAATTAGACAAATAAACAAAATAAGAAATAGACCGAGACAAATATGAAAGAAGCAAATCACAAAATAGATGTTGATAGCCAAGAAACACAAGAATGGTTAGAAGCATTAACTGCAGTCATCGCAGAAGAAGGCCCCGAACGGGCGCATTTTTTAATCGAACAGCTCATCGATTTAAATCGCCGCTCAGGTGGACACCTTCCTTATGAAGCAACCACAGCTTATTTGAATACCATTCCAACTAACCAAGAAAAAAAATCTCCAGGTAATGCTGACATTGAGTGGAAAATTCGTGCGATTATTCGTTGGAATGCCATGGCAATGGTGGTTCGTGCCAATAGGCGCCCTGGATCATTAGGTGGGCATATAGCCAGCTTTGCCTCTGCAGCAACCATCTATGATGTGGGCTTTAACCACTTTTTCCGTGGACCTGAACATCAATCTGGAGGCGATTTATTGTATGTACAAGGCCATTGTGCACCAGGTTTTTATGCCCGTTCTTATCTTGAAGGGCGCATCGATGAAAATGACATGGATAATTTCAGGCGCGAAGTTGAGGGCAAAGGCTTAGCGTCATATCCTCATCCATGGTTAATGCCTGATTATTGGCAATTTGCGACTGTATCTATGGGATTAGGCCCTATTCAGGCCATTTATCAAGCCCGTTTTATGAAATACATGCAGAACCGAAAACTGGTCGAAACTACTGACAAAAAAGTCTATGCTTTTCTTGGTGACGGTGAAACTGATGAACCAGAATCGTTAGGTGCCATCTCGATGGCTGGCCGTGAAAAATTAGACAATTTGGTATTTGTGGTTAATTGTAACCTACAGAGATTGGACGGACCAGTACGTGGAAATGGAAAAATCATTCAAGAGCTTGAAGGCGTATTCCGTGGAGCAGGATGGAATGTTATTAAAGTTATATGGGGTGGATACTGGGATCCTTTATTGGCTAAAGATAATAAAGGATTATTGAAATCACGCATGGAAGAAGCAGTAGATGGTGATTACCAAAACTATAAATCTAAAGATGGTGCTTATGTTCGCGAACATTTTTTTGGTAAGTATCCAGAACTCAAGGAAATGGTTTCCAACATGACAGATCAAGACATTTGGCGACTAAATCGAGGAGGTCATGATCCCCATAAAATGTATGCGGCTTATGCTGAGGCGAATGCACACAAAGGCCAACCAACTGTGATTCTTGCCAAAACGGTAAAAGGATATGGCATGGGAGATGCTGGCCAAGGGTTAAACATCACACACCAACAAAAGAAAATGAAAACCTCAGCCATCGCCCATTTTAGAGACCAATTTAATGTGCCCATTGCTGATGAAGATTTGGATGATGTGCCTTATTACAAACCTGCTGATGATTCTGAAGAAATCAAATATCTCCAACAACGCCGTCACGAGCTAGGTGGTTATTTGCCGCAAAGAAAAGTCAATTATGAAAAACTAACCATTCCAACTCTTGATAAGTTTGCCAGCATCATGAAATCATCTGGTGACCGCGAATTTTCAACGACCATGACTTTTGTTAGGTCTTTGGCCATCTTATTGCGTGATAAAAAAATAGCCAAACATATTGTGCCCATTGTAGCTGATGAAGCCCGTACATTTGGTATGGAAGGTCTCTTTAGACAATTGGGTATTTACTCACATCAAGGGCAAAAATACACACCTGAAGATGCTGAACAATTGATGTTTTACAAAGAAAGCATAGATGGACAAGTCTTACAAGAAGGCATCTCTGAAGCTGGTGCGATGAGTTCATGGATTGCCGCTGGTACCGCTTATGCCAATTATGGCGTTGCGATGATTCCGTTCTTTATTTATTATTCTATGTTTGGATTCCAACGCATAGGTGATTTGTGTTATGCAGCTGGTGATATGCGTACCAAAGGGTTTTTACTGGGTGGTACATCTGGTCGTACCACTTTAAACGGTGAAGGTTTACAACATGAAGATGGCCATTCACATTTAATCTCTTCGACAGTTCCAAACTGTATCTCATATGATCCAACATTTTCTTATGAAGTGGCTGTTATTATTCAAAACGGCCTACAAAGAATGTATGCAGATGACGAAGATGTCTATTTTTACTTAACACTTCTTAATGAAAATTACCAACATCCAGAAATGCCAAAAGGATCTGAAGACGGCATCTTAAAAGGCATGTACCCATTTAGTCAGACCAAAGGTAAGATTAAAGCCCAATTACTGGGTTCAGGTTCAATCTTAAGAGAAGCCATTGCAGCAGCAGCCTTGTTGAAAAAAGATTTCAAGGTTGATTGTGACATTTGGTCTTGTCCAAGCTTTACTGAGTTAAAACGCAATGGACAAAGTGTTGAACGGTACAACCGTTTAAACCCAAGCAAAAAAGCGCAAACCTCTTATATCCAAGAGTGTTTGGATAATACCAAAGGCCCTGTTATTGCAGCCAGTGATTATATGCGTGATTTTGTTGAACAAATTCGCCCATGGGTAAAAGCTGATTATACAACATTAGGCACCGATGGTTTTGGACGTTCTGATACACGTGAACAATTGCGTTCATTCTTTGAAGTAGATAAATTCCATATTGCCTATACCACTGTATTGGCATTGGTTAAATCTGGTGACTTACCAAAGACTGCCATTGCAAAGGCAATCAAAGCGTATAAAATTGATAGTTCACGACCTGATCCTGTAGGAGTATAATTGATGACTATTGAAAAAATTAAAGTACCCGATATTGGCGATGTAGATGGCGTAGAAGTCATTGAAATATTAGTAGCCGTTGGTGACACCATTGAAAAAGAAGACGTTATTATTACTTTGGAAAGCGAAAAAGCCACATTAGAAGTTCCCTCTTCTGCTGGTGGAATCGTTAAAAAGATATTAATCAATATTGGAGATGAAGTTGCCCAAGGTTCTGATTTGTTAGAAATTGATGTCATTGCAACTGAGTCTTCATCTGACAATAAAGAAGAACCAAAACCAGAAACGTCAGTTGAAACACCAAAAGTTGCTGAGAAAAAAGAAGCAGTTAAAACTCCCGAACCACCAAAAGAAATAAAACGCAAACCACCACCAGTAAGCTTACAGTCTAATACATTATCAGGTAAAAAAGCCCACGCCTCACCTGCTATTAGAAGATATGCCAGAGAACTGGGGACCGATATAAATTTAGTATCAGGAACTGGTCGCAAAGGCAGAATTACAAAAGAAGATGTTAAATCTTACATAAAACAAGCCATGCAATCAGGTGGTGTGGTGCAGTCAGGACCTCCAAACTTTGATGTTTTGCCTCCACCCAATGAAGATTTTTCTAAATATGGTGAAATTGAAACGGTTTCGTTATCACGAATTCAGAAAATTTCTGGAAAATATTTGCACCGTAATTGGGTACGCATTCCACATGTGACTCAATTCGATGAATCTGATATTACAGACATGGAAGCATTCAGACAAGACAATAAAAATACAGCAAAAGCCCAAGGCTTTAGCTTGTCCCCACTGGCTTTTATCATCAAAGCCGTGGCTGTAGCGCTTAAAAAATTCCCTAAATTCAATGCCTCCCTAGACGCAGGCGGTGAAAATTTAGTGATGAAGAAATATTTCCATATTGGCATTGCAGTAGACACGCCCAATGGCCTAGTTGTTCCTGTATTGCGAGATGTATTAAGCAAAACTGTTATGGAAATTGCCAAAGAAATGGGCGAGATTTCATTAAAAGCCCGCGAAGGAAAATTAGCACCAGCTGACATGAAAGGTGGTTGTTTTTCTGTGTCTTCATTAGGCGGAATTGGTGGCACTGCTTTCACACCAATAATTAATGCCCCTGAAGTGGCTATTTTAGGTGTGAGTCGATCGAAAGTTAAACCAGAATACAACGCCAAAGGCGAAGTTGAGCCGCGTTTAATGTTACCGCTATCTTTATCCTATGACCACCGAGTCATTGATGGAGCAGATGCAGCCCGCTTTATTGTATACCTATCAACCGTTTTATCCGACCTTAAGAAGATGTTATTATGAGTTCAATAGTAGATATAAAAATCCCAGCCATGGGTGATTTTGATGATGTTCCAGTGATTGAAATATTAGTCAGTGAAGGTGACGAAATTTCAGTAGATGATCCGTTAATAACACTAGAAAGCGAAAAAGCCACCATGGAAATCCCTTCTCCTCATGCTGGGAAAGTCACAGAAATATTGGTCGCCATTGATGAAAATGTCAAACAAGGCACCGTTATTGCACGCATGGAAGTTAGCGAAGTCGTTGAAGATAAAAAGCAAGATGAAGCAGTCAAAGAAGAAACCAAAAAAGTAGAAACAAAACAACCTGAGGCGGTTAAATCAGAGAAAACAGACAATTACGATACTGAAGTTTTAGTTTTAGGTGGTGGTCCAGGTGGCTACACAGCTGCATTTAGAGCAGCAGATTTGGGCATGCAAGTGACATTGGTTGAACGTTATGAAACCCTTGGTGGCGTGTGTTTAAATGTTGGATGTATACCATCAAAAGCCCTATTACACTCTGCCCAAGTGATTCGCGAAGCCGCCCACATGGAGCAACATGGTTTATCATTTGGTCAACCAAATATAGACAGAGAAAAATTGTTGGGTTGGAAGAATTCAATCACTGCTAAGTTAACAGGTGGCTTAAAGCAAATGTCCAAACAACGCAAAGTTAATGTTGTCACAGGGACCGGTCAATTTGTTGATGATCACACTATCAGCGTTGATGGGAAAAACATCACATTTGCACAATGTATCATTGCTGCAGGTTCACAAGTATTCAAGTTGCCAGGGATTCCTTGGGATGATGAAAGAGTGCTTGATTCAACCGACGCACTAGAAATGACCGATATCCCAAAAACCATGCTAATTATTGGTGGCGGCATCATTGGCCTAGAAATGGCGACAGTCTATTCTGCATTGGGCACTGAAATCACTATCGTTGAAATGATGGATCAAATTATTCCTGGTGCTGATAAAGATTTGGTTCGCCCGTTAATGATGATATCGAAAAAACGCTACAAAGAAGTCAAACTAAAAACCAAGGTTACCAATGTCACTGCTAAAAAGGATGGCTTAGAAGTTGAGTTTGATGGAAAAGACAAGCAAACATACGACAAAGTATTAGTCGCTGTCGGCCGTGTCCCAAATGGTAAAAAATTAGGTGCTGAAAATGCTGGTGTTGAAGTGACAGACAGAGGTTTTATAGATGTTGATAAACAAATGCATACAAACATTCCTCATATTTTTGCTATCGGAGATATCGTAGGTCAACCCATGTTGGCACATAAAGCCACACACGAAGCCAAAGTAGCTGCCGAAGTGGCTCATGGTGATAAAGTATTCTTTGATGCATTGGTTATTCCATCGGTGGCATATACCGATCCTGAGGTTTCATGGACAGGCAAAACAGAGATTGAAGCCAAGGCAGAAGGGCTAGATTATGGCGTCGGTAAATTCCCTTGGGCCGCCAGTGGTCGTGCGCTTGGTCACGATAGAACTGAAGGTTTTACAAAAATTTTGTTTGATAACGAAACCGATCGTGTAATTGGTGCCGGCATTGTAGGACCCAATGCAGGTGAATTAATATCAGAACTTTCATTGGCCATAGAAATGGGCTGTGAAGCCGCTGACATTGGCCTCACTATACACCCTCATCCAACTTTATCAGAATCTGTTGGTATGAGTGCCGAAGCCTTTGAAGGAACGATTACAGATTTGTATATGCCTAAGAAGAAAAAATAGCATTCCAAACATCGTCATACCCGCGAAGGCGGGTATCTCCATGAATAAAATGACATCTCTAAAGTAATATAAATGTAGGTTGGGCTGAGCAACGTGAAGCCCAACGACAGACTATCAACACACTCATTAATCAATTATCTTAATCAAAAATACCGTATTGTATTTCGGGGCTTCGAAATTTCATTCCTACCTATTTTTCAGATTTTAATAGGTCAGCTCCTTAGTATTGCTAAAACTAGATTTTCCTTAATAAATGAAAACTTTAAATTACTCTAATTAGATGTTTTTTATTGTTACTACTTTCTATTTTGTTGGTATTGTTTAGGAATAATAACTTATTGCAGATTAAGTCATGGTGAATAAGAGTTTACAGAAGTAAATCCATACATATCATCTGTTTAACCAACTTGATAAACACAATTTATAAATTTATCTGTATTATATTTAGGTACAGCCCCCAATGAGTCATAGTTTAGTATGATGGCTAGTTAAAACAAAGGCTTAAACACAAACCCAATCAATCAAATGTCCTCAAAACAATTTTTTTTGTCCTCAATATTATTTTTCTTGTACCAAATGTCCTTTTTTATGTCCTCTCTATTGTCACTGATTTCATGACAATAATCTATCATAGGTCCCATCGATTAAGTTGAAACAAATCGTAAAACAATCTATTAATTATAAATAAATTAGGAAAATAAAAATGAAAATGAAAATTAAAACGTTATCAATAGCCACAGCCATGTTCTTCTCATTTCAAGCCTCTGCTGTACCATGTCATACTGCCGAGAACCTTGTAAGGATTTTAGAAGGAGTTGTAGAACAAATGATAGAAGATCATGGATTTGGAAGTGATGAACATCGTGTCGCAGTAGGAAGTCTTGCTGCTGCAGAGAATCTATTAATGAATTGTGGTATTTCTTGGATTGACCTTCCTTTTTAAACACTTAATATTTAATGCTTTAAGCATCCAGAAATGGATGCTTAAAGCTGAATTAGATTAAGGTTTTTGACGCATCAATCATGGTATAAATCTTGAGTTGTCAGAATCAAGCAATATTTAAATTCATATTCGCCATAAATGGCGTAATTTTTCAATGATAAATAAAAAGATAATGAAACTTTAATTTCTTGTTTTTTAATTGTAACTACTTACAAGTTTGCTGGTATTGTTTTGGGTTCATTCCGTATTGTTGATTAAAACATTTTGAGAAATAACCAACAGAGTTAAACCCACACATATCACTGGTTTGACTCACCTGATAACCATCTTTTAGTAATTTAACTGCTTGTCTAAGTCGGTATTCGCGTAATAAATCAAGCGGATTTTTATCGACTAAGGCCTTGGTCTTTCTTTGTAATTGTCTATCGCTGACGGCCATAAGACTTGCCAATTGAGGACGTAGAATTTGTGGATTGCTATAATTTTTTTCTATGACTTTCATTAACTTTTCGATAAACAAGTGATCTAATTTAGCCAAACCAGATGTCATAGAAATACTTTCCGAGGCAATTGCTTGGCTGGCTTTTTTCTTAAGAATATTGCGAATAATCAATATGTTTTCTAATTGCAAGATCAACTCATCCGCATCAAAAGGCTTGGTTAAGTAAACATCTATATTTTCCCGCCAGCCTTTTATACGGCTTTTCTTGTCATTTAGAGCCGTTAAAAGTATCAGTGGGATATGCGAAGTTCTGGTATCTGAGCGTATAGTTCTAGTGACTTGAAAACCATCCATTTCCGGCATCATTACATCGCATACAATTATGTCTGGTACGTGTTTGATTGCAATAGCTACCCCTGTTTTCCCTCTATTGACTAAAATACAATAAAAAGACTGTTTTAGGACTTTACCAATATAATCCAACATGTCTTGATTATCATCAATAATCAAGATTGTCTCATGTTTTTTATTTCCAATATATTGTACGTCTTTTGCAGCTATATCGATGCGGTTAATGGCTTCATTTTTTAACTGATCAGTTAAAACTAAATGGGTGTCTTTATCATTAGTATTGAGATTTAGATTGAAATCAATACAGTCAAAGGTGACACTAAAAGTACTACCAGAACCTATTTCACTATCAACCTGGATTTCACCATTATTAAGTTTAACTACCTCTTGAACCAATGACAATCCAATACCGACTCCTTCAGTGTTTAGGTGTGTATCTAATCTATGGAAACGGGTAAATATTTCTTTTTGTTGAGTTGGGCTTAAGCCACAGCCATTATCAGTGACCTCAATGGTTACAGAGTCATCTTGGGCTACCGATTTAATCTCAACTAAACCACCAATATTTGTATATTTTAGTGCGTTGGATATCAAATTACTCAATATGGTATCAATAGCATCTTGAGTTGCTTCTATGGCACAACTATCATTCTGCACCAAATTAAGTGTGATGTTTCTTATCTTAGCTAAGGGTTGAAATGAATCTACAATCAACTGAACAGATGTATGAACCTGTTGAGGAACTACACTAAGGTCTTGATTTTCAGTTATTTTAGCCAATTGTAATAGTTGCTCAATCATGGTGAGTAATCGGTTAGCATTGCGATTTACCATTTGCAATGATTTAATATTGCCTACAGGCAAAGGCGCTTTCAATAACTCATTGACAGGACCCAGAATTAAAGTTAATGGTGTACGAAATTCATGTGATACGTTGGCGAACAACTCATTTTTATGTGCTAATAAAGATTCTACAGTTTGCTTTTGAACATTAAGTTCAAGTGTCTGATTTTTGACCTCTGCACGCAACCTTTTATTAATACGAATATTGGCTTTATTTTTACGTTGAATATACCAAAACAATAGTGATAAAAAACTTAGAGCATAAACACAGAAAGCCCACCATGTTAACCATGGAGCTGGTAGCACTTTTATTTTTAAGGATTTTCCAGCTTCATTCCAGGTTCCATCTTTATTTGAACCTTTAACTCTAAAACTGTAATTGCCTGCATCTAAGTTTGTATAACCTGCTTTTCTATCATCAGCATTGACATAAGTCCAATCAGGATCAAAACCTTCTAGCTTGTATGCGTATTTATTGCGTTTAGTATCTGCAAAATCAAGCGCTACAAATTCAAACCCTAAAACATAATCTTTATGTCCAAGAGACAATTCTTGAATATCATCAATGTGTTTTTCTAGCACAAAACCATTTTTCTCCACTCCAACTTCAACTGACTTACCAAAACGCGTAAAGTCAGTTAAAACAATATTAGGAGGCATTGTATTTAATGTTATGTCATTAGGATAAAAAGCGTTATATCCATTGCGCCCGCCGAAATAGAGCTTTCCATCAGGAGCTTTATATGCAGAATTAGTGTTAAAGTAGTTACTTTGTAAGCCATCACTTTTATAAAAAGTATGTGCTAAATAGCTACTGGTACTTAATCTAATTAAACCATTGTCAGAACCTAACCACAAATTATCATTATCGTCATCTAGTACACTTGTAATAGTAACTGTTTCATCAATGCCACTTTCATGATTAAATCTTTTTAATAAGTCTCCTAGTGAATTAAACTGGAATAATCCATGACCAATTGTACCAACCCATAAATTATTTAGTTTATCAACATAAACAATGGATATCTTCTCAGTCGGTAACTGCGACTGCACTTTATTATAGTAATTTAGACTATCATTTTCATTTAGAATAGCCACACCTTGTTCAGTTGCAATATATGTGGGCCCACTGGAACCTTTCGAAAAAGATGAAATATAGGCAGTATTTAATTTAGTGTCTTCAGAAACAATCTGAGTTATTCCACTTTCTTTTGAAAATTTATAAACGCCTTGAGATGTCCCAATTAAAATTACATTATTTCTTAATTCAAAAAGTGCAAAAACATACCAAGAATCTTGATTGTGTTCTGTGGTTATTAAATTTCCTGTATCAGGTTCGTATAAGTGAATACCTTTAGTTGAGCTTAACCAAATGCGTCCTAAACTGTCTTTAATAGAAGGTCTCGTATAAAAGTACTCTTTATTTTCTGTATTTAATTTAAGATTTTGGCACTTTTTTTCAACGGTATTAAATACGACAGTTCCTTTTGCTGTAGTGAGCCAAATATCATTATCATCTCCTTTTATCATAAAATAAATAACGGGTGAATCAATACAATGGATACTAGATTGTGAATTTGATTCAAAACCAAAATTTAACAAATTAGTATTAAAGTAGCTTATACCACCATTGTAACTACTCGCATATAAAATATTGTCCTTTGTTAGCAGCAACTTCATAATTGATTTACCAGCAATACTGTTATTATCTTTGGGTATTGGCAGATACTTATTCAGAATTTTATCTTGAAATGAATAACGTAATAATCCATTAAACACACTACCGAACCATATATTGTCATTGTCTGTAGCTATTGATACTATCCTAAAATTGATTAAGTTAGGTTTGAATGATTGGTATATACTACTATCAGAATATTTTACATAAACTCCAGAAGCAGTAGCCAACCAAGTATTACCATAGTCATCAATAACAATTTGTGTAATAAATTCTTTATCAACTCCTTTGATTATTTGGCGGGTGAATTTCTTTGAAATTTTATTAAATAAAAATAGCCTTGTCTTTGATCCTATTATTATTTCATCATTAGAAGAATGATAGAGACTTGTTATAAAATCATTGTCATTATTTTGCTCTGTAGGTAATTGATAATTTGAAACTTTAAAGTCTGAAGTGATTAAATCCAAGCCTTTATCGGTTGCAACCCATACATTATTATTATCGGGTAAGAGACTGGTTATTTTATTCGAGCTTATACTGTTTGATTTTGGATGGTATGTAAATGATTTAAGCTCATTATCATGATACTTATGCAATCCAGAATTTCTAGTGCCTATCCATAAAGCACCACTACTATCAATTTTAAGTCTTCTTACTTCTTTAATATTAGAATTTGGGACAATCTTCGAGAAATTTGTTAATTTATAACCGTCGAACTTGAATAAGTTTTTATCGCTTGCTAACCATAAAAAGCCGTTGTGATCTTCTTCTAAAGACCAAATTGTCTGGTTAGGAAGCTCAGTAAGGGCTTTAATTTTATTAAAGTTTACCTCAATCGAAAATACGCAACTCGAAAATAAAACCAGTGAAATAATTAAGAGTATATTTTTATTTGTGTTAATAACAGTGTTACTAAAAATTAAGAAATTATATTATATAAATAAAGTTAGCAAAAGATATAGCTAACTTTATTTATTGTTAAGAATTGATTTATCTATTTTACCTGTAGTCAATAATAAATAATCCAAATTTTATTTCCTTATCCATTCTTAGATTGCAATGTTATTATTTCAACGTACCTCGATATAAAGGCAATCTGGATTATCTTCACCAGGTGCTTCATTGTGAAAATTCTTAGGGCACTTTTGCCCCATAGCAGCATTAACTGCATCGTATTGGTCTATTTTTCCAGTACTAACTTTCTGATGATAACAATGTACAAACTCTGTCTCTTATACACATCTGACGCTGCCGACGATCTACTCTGTGTAGAT
>OJDV01000232.1_pt1 | contig 21263 bp, 18 predicted proteins | sample 1592911 | NCBI WGS metagenome assembly OJDV01 (sample SAMN05416860, study PRJEB24817) | seawater metagenome | isolation source: Sea water | place: Canada:Atlantic | collected 2013-11 | reverse complement strand
GAGATTTCTGCCTGTCTCGTGGGCTCGGAGATGTGTATAAGAGACAGGTTTTATGCATAAGATGGGCCCTGCCCATCATGTTTAGATCTGTATTTTTAATGAGTCCACTTAAACACTGATGATGGGCGGGGCCCATCTTACTCATAAATCACGATTCCCAATGAAATACCTACATTTGCAGGCATGACGATGCTTTTTTTCTTAATTACTAATTACTAACTACTAATTGTACATTGTTAATTGACCAGTGTCGCTGTGCGAATTAGTCTTTATACTCTTTCATAAACAGTTTCAACGGCTTTGGCTTCTTCGCCCTCAGGGCTGATATTGTAGGCGATTATGGTTAAATTATTGGCATTGATTAACACATAATCAGTTCTCCAACTCCATCGAGGAATGCCTTCGCCCACATCATACTTACCTTGTACACTGAATCCATTATCGATGCCTTTGCCGCGTGATACCATGATGGCGTAATCCATGTGAAAGCTGTCTATCCAGGTTTGTTCGAATTGTTTGGTCACTTTGTTAAAGGCAATCATTTCTTCACCGTTTCGTTGTTTGCCTTTTATACTGCCTGTATAGGTGTGCCTTACATAAGATGTATTGACGAACTGGGAAAACTCACCTTTAACAGATGATTCATCTGCCAATTTACCGGGTTCAAACCAAGTTTTTACTGTGCCATGCCATTGGCCTATGAGTTGGGGAAATATTTCTTCGTGTATCATGTATTTCTCATCATTTGATTGCTGTCTTACCATATTACACCATTATTTTTTCTAAGTGGATAATAAAATGCTTAATTAAAAGTGTTCATGATAGAATTGATGGTTGATTAAAATATTTAAGCAGTGCCATCCAATAAAATGATAAAAATACCCATGGGATTTAAAGGTCCTAAAGGACAATTACAACAGTTGTTTTCAGAAGAAACGTTGTATCAAGCCACCAAATTGCTGTTAAATGGCCAATTGATAAAATGGCACCACAAGGAATCCTTAGAGATGGTCAATGCCATTATTGAAGATGACACTGGTATTCATCGATTGAGTATTGGCTGGCCCTTAAATAAAGAAGTCGATGAGGTTATTGGTAGTTGTCACTGTGATTTACCAACTCCCTGTATTCATTTGGCGGCCTTAGTGATTGAAAGTAAATCAAGAATCGATCAATTACCACCTTTTACCCAACAATTACAAGCCAGTAGAAATATTGGAGAAACCTTCTCTAACTGGATGAATAGACAAGTTCATGACCCCTACCCCAATATGGCCAGGCACCGATTAATCTATCTTTTAGATTATGATGAAACAGATAAATCTTATCATGTGGCCTTACACAAAGCCTATATTAGTACAGAAGGCCGGTATTCATTAAAAGCGCCATTAGATTCTAGTTTATTGTACAGTAATCCTTTGCCCAAATTTGTGACGTTGGCCGATCAATCCATCTTGCAGTTATTGGTAGATAATTCAATCATTAACCAACACCAATTTACATTGAAAGCTGGCCGAGATGGAGAACTATTACATCAAATACTCTTAACTGGCAGGTGTTTTTGGAAAGCTTTGTACCGTTCTCCATTAGAATACAACCAAAATGTCAGTGTCATTAACCCCAATTCTTTATTGGTTCAAGATAATTTTTATCTGTCCATTAATGAAAACAGCATCGCATCCAAAACAGCCTTGTTCTCACAACCAATTGCAATCGATGTTTCAAAAAAGTCCATTATTCCGCACTTAAAAATCAGTAGCCATGAAAAGACCATTCAAGCAGCGTTTCAACATTATTTTGAAATTGATGTGGCCAATATCAGTTTTATTCATGATTCGAGAGAATTTACTTTTGCAGATTTGTCTTCAGGAAAAATTATGCCCGAATCGCAATTATTAAATCAGATGGCAGGTTTTTTGCGTCAAATTGAGAACCTGGATTCATTGTATTCTCATTATGAACAGATTGTTGTGGCTGATTACCATTTAAACGACCGTTATATTGGCAATAAATTTAGCGACTATGCCTGTTTATTGGTAGGTTTACAAAATGATGGATGGAAAGTCACCATAGATAATGGTTTTAGAATGAACCAAAATATTGTCAGTGATTGGTATGCCAAAATTAGCAGCGCAAAAGGTAATTCTAATAGTAAGTCAGATTTAAGAAACAATTGGTTTGACCTAGAACTGGGCGTCACCATAGCAGGTCAATCGGTTAACATATTGCCACATTTGGTCAAAGCCATCCAATCAGGAAAACTTTTAGATAACGATCAAAAAACATTTAGTATCAAACTTGAAGATGGGACAAATATAGGCCTAAATAACAATAGCTTAAAACAAATAGTTTCTACACTTTCTGAATTGTATGACGAATCCTCATTGAACAACGATGAAAGCCTCACATTGGCCACTTCGCAATTAATGCGGGTTAATCAATTGCAAGAATCTTTAGTTGATGAAGAGCAAGATAAAGAACAAAAATCAAATAACACCACCTTAAAATGGCAAGGTGATAATTGGTTAAAACAAAAAGCAGATGAGTTAAATCAAGGCATGGGATTATCCACAATTCCAGCTCCACATAACTTAACGGTCAAATTGCGTGATTACCAATTAACGGGATTTGCTTGGTTACAATTTTTAAGTCAGTACCAATTGGGTGGCATTTTGGCAGATGACATGGGGTTGGGTAAAACATTACAGGTATTGACACATATCTTGCATGAAAAAAACACAGGCAAAATGAAGACCCCATGTTTAATTGTTGTACCAACCAGTTTATTGAGTAACTGGCAATCAGAAATCCAAAAGTTTACCCCCAGCCTCAGTTCATTGGTCTTAACTGGTAATAGTCGTCATAAAAAATATACAAATATAGCCTCAATTGACATTATCATCATCAGTTACGGTGTCATGATTCGCGATCAGAAAATATTGTCTGAATTTAATTTCCACATGCACATATTAGATGAAGCCCAAGCAATTAAAAATGCCAAAACAAGGGCTGCCAAAGTAGCCAGTACCATTAATGCCCAACAAAGATTGTGTCTCAGTGGAACTCCCATTGAAAATCACTTGGGAGAACTGTGGTCGTTATTTAATTTTCTTATGCCAGGATTTTTAGGTTCACAAAAACAATTTGAACACATTTATCAAATACCCATAGAAAAAGCAGGCAACCAAGACAGACAAACAGATTTAAGCAAACGCGTTTCTCCATTTATGCTCAGGCGTACAAAATCAGAGGTGGCAAAGGAATTGCCCGATAAAACTGAGATAGTCCAAATCATTGAACTCAATGAAGCCCAGTCTAATTTATATGAAACCATCCGCTTAACCATGAGCGATGAAATCAAACAAGCCATGAGAAAGTCTCAGAACAATCAAGCCAAAGGCAATAATATTCTTATTGGTAATGCCCTATTACGTTTACGACAAGTGTGTTGCCACCCAGCATTACTGAAACTGAGTTCGGTCACGGAAAACACAGACTCAGCCAAATTAAATTGGCTGTCAACAGTTTTGCCCAATATGGTCGAAGAAGGCAATAGAATCTTATTGTTTTCATCTTTCACCAGTATGCTGGATATTATTGAAGAACACTTGAAACATTTAAAAATTGATTCCATCAAACTAACTGGCAAAACTCCTGCTAATAGACGCGGAGCTTTAATTGATAAGTTTCAAGCAGGAGATGTCCCTGTATTCCTAATCAGTCTCAAAGCAGGTGGAGCAGGCATAAATCTAACCACGGCAGATACAGTCATTCATTTTGATCCATGGTGGAATCCAGCAGCAGAATCCCAAGCCAGTGATCGGGCACACCGAATTGGTCAAGACAAAAATGTCTTTGTTTATAAACTCATCACAAAAGGAACGGTTGAAGAAAAAATACAAAAGCTACAAATACACAAACATGCCCTGGCTCAAGGCATATTTGACAAACAAGGCAATATATCTTCTGTGCTAAATGATGGGCAATGGCAAGAGTTTTTAAAACCGATAAATAATGACTAACTATGGTGAATAAAATGTCACTCTATTCTTGCCTTGGTCTTTTGATTCATATAAAGCCATATCAGCTTGTTTGACCAACTCATCCATTCTAATGATTTGATCTGTAGTGCTTATTCCAGTACTAATGGTGACTTTCGTAGACTGATTGTTTTCATTAAAATTGATTTTTGAGACTCCAACCCTAATCTGATCAGCAATATTAATGGCTTCTTCATCGGAAAGGTTAGGTATTAAATATATAAATTCTTCACCTCCAATCCTACCGAACAAGCTATTTTCTGATAATAATTGACTACAGGCTTTTGTCACTTGTTTCAATACTTGATCGCCCATATCATGTCCCTGGTTGTCATTCACTAATTTAAAGTCATCAATGTCAAATATGAAGAGATAAAGAGAATGCCCCCTACTAATGGATTTATCAATAAGATTTTGGCCTGCTTCAAATATGTATCTCCTGTTGGCAATTTTGGTCAGATAATCTATTTGAGCCAATTGCACAAACTTCTTTTTTGAACGCCACAATGAAACTGTAAAAATTAAAACAGCTAAACTAAAAGCAGCAATAATAAATATGGTAAGCTCTGCAATTTTGTTTTTTCTTTTTTCGGATATTAGTGACAAATTTTTAATTGAGTTTTCTTGTGCTAAAATTTTATTTTCAAATTGACTAATGTTTTGATCAAAAACCAAAGCTTGAGCTTTTGATGAATTTATTAGAAACTTCCTGGTATTTTTCTGAACCACATCATTGAGCTCCATAATATTATTGATGGCTTCCCAGTTTCTATCTTCATTGTGATTAATAATCATTTTTGACATTCTGTCAGCCTCAAGCATAACTTTTGATCCTTTATTTAGTTCTAAAAACTCTTCGGCATATTTCTTAGCCAATGCTTGATTGTTCAACCTAAAATAACTGGTCGCTATGTTTGACACCCCAATTCTTACATAATACTTTTCATCTGTTGTATCTTTTAAATCCAACATTTTCTATGTATTTTCGATTGTTTTTTCGAAATCATTCTCCTGTAAACTAATCATGCTCGCATTAAAATATGAAAAGAATAAAAAATCACTAAACTCAGGATTATCCGCGGTTAATTTAAACAAGATTTTTTCATGTTCTTTTGCTAGCTCAATATCCCCCATTTTGAGGCTAATATTAAGCAATGAGTGTTGCATATTAAACATGTCTTGTATGTCATTTTCTTTTTCCCAACTCTGATAAGCTTTAATAAAATATTCGTAGCTTTTTTTGTAAATGTTATTTGACCGATATAGTATAGCGGTAGCATTGTATATTAAAGGCTGATTCAGATTTTGTTGTTCTGCAATCAATATGGCCTCTTCTAATAATTTTAAGGCTTCTGGAAATTTCTCTTGCTTGCCATCAAAACAAAATGAGTATTGCACCAATGCTCGTGCTAATGTTTCTTGAAAATCATTGGTTTGTCTGGCCAAATCTAACGCTTTTTTCCTGTCTGGACAATAATACTTTGGGTCATTGGTCCTGAGGTAATAAACATAAGATCTTTCTATCAAGGCATTAATTAAATTTTCAGAAACAAAATCTAATTCTTCTAACATTATTATCGCTTTGTTATAGTTTTGTTCTGATAAATCTAAATCTGTATTTTCAAGTTTCAAACCCATAAGGGTGTAATACCGGCCCTGATCTTCTTTTTTCCAGTTTTCAATATCACTTTTATAGTTTGAGAGTATAGTAAGGGCTTGTTTGTCTCCAACAGATTCTAGTTCCTTTTCTAACTCAGGCAAAGTTTTTGTGTAAACCGCAGAGGTAAATACAAGTAAGAATAATAACAAATAATTGTGTTTTGAATCCACTGTGATTTTATTGAACTTCAGGATCATAAAATTCATTTGTCAGAGCATTTAATGTTACATTGTTTATATCCCAAGCACTAGATTGGTCTTCTGGATATTTTATATCAGAAGAAAATTCAATTTTTCTTCCAAGTATAAAGTCCATGTCAATGGATCCATTTGCAGTCCCTGTTGGTAAAGCATAATCACAATCTGGACAAAATCCTAAATAAGAAACCATCTCCATGCTAGTTGTTTGTGAATTTACGGCGTTACCTAATGACCAACGAGGGTCGCCACTTTCATCATAATAATACACAATGGCAACTTGAGATGTTCCTTGTGTATGTGTGGTTACGCCCCAACCAGAGTCCGTGACATCATAATAGGTTCCAGTAAATTGTTTTGTGGTCTGGGCATTCGATACGTTAAAATATTCAAAAGACTCAGAACTTGATCTGCCATCAACTACCCATGAGAATTCTACACTTTCTGCATTATTGAATTGAAGATTAACTGAACCAACCGATGATTCTGTCGTTGTTCTAGTCGCAAAATCCCAAGTAAAAGAGACCAGTTCTGCTTGCCAGTTTTCAGCATAAGGGCCAGATGCCAAGTACCATATAGGGGTCATATCATCTTTATAAGTGTACCATATGATAAAAAGATTATTGCCTGATAATTGAATATCAGCGCCATGTCCACTTCTTGCTGGGTTGTACCACAATCCCCTTTTTGGATGAATCCCAATAGAATTATCGTCTGTTAAATCTGAACCATTAATTATCTCTTGATAATCAGATACGCCATCACCATCGCGATCAAATGCCAAACGCTCACCCAATCCTTTAGGTACCAATGAGTAATTTAATGGAGACTCAATACTGGCTAAAGACATTAAACCAATTGATGATATGGGTTCATGAACATGATTGATGAATTGATCACTGTTTTCATCAAATAAATAATTAGCACTATTGCCCGAATTCACCATCAAATCAACCTTGCCAGAACTAGCAATACCAACCAGTGCATCAATGTCATCATTTAATTGTGTGGCTTGGGTCAATGTATACTGCCTACCAACACCGGCATGTGTATCTTGAGATTTTTCAGGTGTATTTCCAAAAGGTATATTACCATCATCCAGTTCTGATCCTGAAAACGCCATCATCAATGCCACTAAATCTGCGACATCTTGATCAGAATTTACACTAAAAGCGCCAGCACTCAAAAACCGAGAGATGGAATCTATCGCACCATCATGAAGAAATCCAAAACCCAAAAGCGACTCACTGCGTGAAGTTTCAAAGCCCACTTTTTCATGCATGTTCCTTAATTGAGGAGTTTTAATCGCTTTTTGTGTAGACCCATCAACACTGACTATGCCCAGATGATTGGCATTATTAGGTCCCATGGCCATAATCTCACCACCAACTGATGCATTGATGACACCTAACTTTAATGCTCCATTGACAGCCATTCCCGTTGGAATAGTGTGGCAACTTCCACACTGAAATACATTATCAAGCAAACCTAAATTGTACATTTGTAATCCATTTTGTGGGTTTCCAGAACCCAGTGGTTGGCCTGCTGGTGCGAATCTTCCTGATGTATAATGATTACTCAGGTCTATATTTTCAGGCAAGGTATTGTCTAATTTTCTAAATGGGTTGGGTGGGAATGTTATGGTTGCCAACATTTCTTTGTACTGTTGCATTTCATCAGCTGTTAATTGTGTGTCATCACCATTAATGCTTTGAAATGCACCATTGAATTCTTCAATACCATTGCGATCTCCACGCCAATGAAATGGTTCATTGCCAATGATGTCTTGGAATGTTTGGGTCATCATGGGTCCTTTCATGGGATGAAAATCATCACATTGAAATAGAGATATCGCTGGATTATCAGTTTGACAGTTTTGATTAAAGGCTTTCATTTCTCCAGACGGATCTCCCAAGTCCCATGCTAATTTATCCATTCTTGCATCAACATGACACGATGCACAGGATGCTTGACCGAGTCCAGATGTTTCATGTGTATCGTATAAAAATTTTCTGCCCGATTTAATACTTGTTGGTAATGGATTGAATACGTGTGTTTTGGTTACTTCTAGATTGTTGCTGATATCAATGGTTGAAACACTGGCTTCAAAATGGTTCCACACATACAAACGTTCTCGATCGTCATCAATAGCCAAACCTGTAGCACCCTCACCAACTTCTATTCTGTTAAGTCTATTTCCATTTGAATCAATGACTATGATGTTATTTGAACCCATGCCTGATACATAACCTGTTTCACCATTATTTTCCCAAACAATGCCTCTTGGGTCGCCAATTGACTGGTTTCTTATGGTCTGATTGACACTAGAGTTAAGATAATCTAAATGGGGATTAAGGTCTACAACCATTGGGTTGTTTAAGTTGTTTTCTACAACAATACCCAAATTTGCACGCACAAATATTCCATTCAGAATCGGTTCAAATCGCACTTCATTGATGGCATCCGTACCAACCATTGTTATTTCATTCTTTGCTGAATTAAAACCCAGCGCCATGCCAATATTCATTAATCCAGATACATAACTGATGGCGTTGTTACTTGTATTAATAACCGTAATATCATGGTCCAATAATTTCCAGCCAGGAATTCTGCCAGATAATGCGGCTTGACTGCCACTGACCATATGGGTCCAATCTTGACCATTGTCATCACGCCATTTGTCATCATTGCCTTGTTTTATAATAAGTGAAACTTGAGGTGGAGTTGGCAAATCAGGATTAAGGGCAGGTAAAAATCCAGCCCCATTATTTGGAGGTGGGTTTTGTCCTGAATAGGGAGAAGGGTCTCTATTAACAGGATTATTTGGGAATGTCAGGGTACCATCTGTTTCATCAATACCACCGGCTAAAATACTGGTTTTATTACCGGATTCAAAACTGGCAACATAAACTTTGCTGCCATCATCATTAACCACCATGGCTCTTGGATCTTCTGCCATAACATCTAAAACTAAAGGGTTATTTTGTAGGTTATTGGTATCAAAAACCATTATTTGGTTTACTTGTGAACAACTAACAAAGGCTTTTTGATTGGCAAAAACCACATCATAGGGTTCATCTGCTGTTTGTAGAGTTGTTTTTATGCGCTTGTTGGTAAAATCAACAATACTGATAGAATCTGATATGTGGTTAACAACCCAAACCTCATTATTGTCTTTAAACCGAACAGATACAGGATCAACACCCACTTTTACATGACCTAACCTTACGGGATATCCCAATGAAATATCAAACAATTGAACCCGGTTGTCAGCAGTGTGTGCAACAGCTAACCTGTTTTTATCTGGTGAAATATCTAAGGCATGAACAGGGTGGTTTTCCCAATTAACATAAGGGACATCTGCTGCAAATATACTGCAAGAAAAACATAAAAATAATAAAAACTTCATAATAGGCAAAAATGGTTAGTTGCCTTAGATTCTATCACATTCTGATTAAGGAATTAAAAATTCTTATGAATACTTCGCCCTTATATATTTCAGTCTTTTAAAGGCGGGTTAAACTTTTCCGTCAAAAATGAAACGATTTCTGACGATTCATAAAGCCATTTAATTGAGCCATCATTATTTTCAATTCTTAAACAAGGAACTTTGTGTCTACCACCTTCTGTTACAAGCTCAGATTTTATATCTTGATTGTTTTTAGCATCTCTTAATTCGATATTAAGTGACATTCTTTTCATGGCTCTTCTGACTTTTACGCAGAAAGGACAGGCGTGGAATTGGTATAGCTTAAAATTTTCAGTTTGGCTATCAACTAGTTTTTGAGTATCCGAATCTCTTTTCATAGCTCTTGGTGGAAGAATCCAATTAAGAAACAAGATAATTGAGCCGATAAATTTACGAATGATGAACATAGTGTTTTGTGACAGTTTTAAAAAAGAGAATTATCATTCATCTGATAATTATATGCTATGAATTAAGGGCATTAAATGGCATTACTTCTTGAATTGAATCTTTTTTCAATAAAACCATCAGCAATCTATCAACACCAATGGCTATTCCTGAACATTGAGGCATACCATTGTTTAACGCATTGATTAAATTTTGATCAATTGTAACCGTGTCTAAATTATTGGTTTTTCTAAACAAATTATCATCAATAAATCGATTTTGCAACTCCTTCGAATCCCTTAACTCTTGATAACCATTCCCTAATTCTTGGCCTTGATAAAAAACTTCAAATCTCAATGAAGTGCTCGTATCATTGGGATTAATCTCTGCTAACGCGGCTTGCGAGGCTGGATAATGTGTCACAAATGTAAAAACCTCAGGATTGAATTGTGTTTGAATCTGTGTAGCGAATAAATAATCAAGTGCTTCATCCTTACTCAATTGACTACCAGAATAACCAAAATTCTGGCATTTTAGATTCAAATTATTGACACTAACTTCATTAATATCTGTATGAAGATATTTGAGAAAAGATTGATGAAATGTGATTGTTTTACTTTCAGATTCTTGCCCATCAAATGATGATATAATTTCATTTAGAAGAGACTGAACTTCATTGATTAAATCCTTATAATTATAGTCCAAACGGTACCATTCTAATAATGTGAATTCACAGTTGTGGGTTTTACTGTACTCCCCTTTCCGAAATACTTTACCCAGTTCAAACACATCACCAATACCACTACATAACAGTCTTTTTAATGGAAACTCCGGTGATGTTCTTAAATAACTTTTTGAAAAATCAGTATTAATATACTCAGCGGTGAAGCTTTCTATATTGACATCTGTGTTTCCTGAAGAACTCAAAATCGGTGTTTCAACTTCCAATACATTATGATGAAAAAAGAATTCACGGATTTTGGACAATAAAAATGCCCGTTGTTGAAGTACAGACAACGGGCATTGTGATTCCCACATGTCAGACATGTTTTTTAGCTCTTTACCCTGTTCGAGTATTCGCCGGTTCTGGTATCTACTTTAATCACTTCGCCAATTTGGACAAATAAGGGAATTTGCACAACAGCACCAGATTCTAATGTGGCTGGTTTTCCACCACCACCAGAAGTATCACCCTTTAAACCAGGGTCAGTATCCACAATTTTCATTTCAATGAAATTAGGTGGCATAATGACAATGGGATTATTGTCCCATAATGTAATGATACAGATAGACTCTTCAACCAGCCATTTTGCATTTTCTCCGACTGTTTCTTTACTGGCTTCTATTTGTTCATAAGTTTCTGGATGCATGAAGAAATAGGTTTCACCATCATTGTATAAATATTGGTATTCTAGTTCCATTACATCGGCTGATTCTATTTTATCAGTTGATTTACAAGTTTTATCAACCACCCTGCCTGTTTTTAAATTCTTAATTTTGATGCGGGTAAATGCTTGTCCTTTTCCAGGTTTTACCATGTCTACATCTGTAATATTCCACGGTTCATTATTTATCAATAGCTTCATGCCATTTTTAAATTCATTAATGCCTACAGTTGCCATTTTGACTCCAATATTTTTTCGATGCCGAATAGTACCATAGCACCATAATTAAGTCACATTATTGAATACAACTATTGTATACTTACAGCTTTTTAACTATCACATTATATGAGTAAAGGAAATTGGAGAGATTCAACTAAAAACCATGTAACCCCAAACGAATTGGCGGACTTACAAAAATATGATAAAAAGGCTGAAGATTTATTTCCTTTATTGGTTCCATCATTTTTAAAAAAGAATATCAATTTCAATAATCCGAATGATCCAATCTTATTGCAAGTGTTACCACAAAAATCTGAATCAGAGGAAAACACTGATTTTAGTGATGATCCAGTCGGTGATATGGACGCATCACCAATCAAAGGTGTCATTCATAAGTATCATGGACGCGTTCTTCTCATAGCCAGTGGCTTATGTGCAGTTAATTGTCGGTATTGTTTTAGGCGAAATTTTCCCTATGCAAAAAATTATGCTTCAGGCAATAATTGGTCAAATGCCATTGAATATATAAAAGAAAACACTGATATTACAGAAGTCATATTATCTGGCGGTGATCCATTAATGCTATCTACCAACGCCTTAAGTAAATTGACTGATAAATTGGCTCAAATTAAACACATTAAAACCTTAAGAATTCACACACGTATTCCCATTGTTTCGCCAGAACGAATCACTAATAATTTTATTCAATGGCTAAACAAAATACCCTTAAAAAAAGTCATGGTTTTACATTGTAACCATGCCAATGAATTAAGCTCTGATTTACATGAAGTTTTAAAAAAAATTGCTAATACCAATACAGTCTTATTAAACCAAAGTGTGTTGCTTAAAGATGTGAATGATGATGCTCATGTTTTGAGTGATTTATCACACAAATTGTTTGATTTTGGAGTGCTGCCTTATTATCTAAATCAACTTGATAAAGCTAAGGGAACACACCACTTTGGTATACCAAATTCAACAGCTAAATCTCTTCATAAAAAACTCCTACAGTTACTGCCAGGTTATTTAGTACCTAAATTAGTTGAAGAAATCTCAGGAAAAATGAATAAATCTCCCTTGTTTTAATACAATCAACGTTAAAACTCTGTTAAACTTTAACTTTAACACATTTAATTGGAATCTCAATTGGCAAAAGATAACACCATACATTTACTGATAATTCATAAACTTGAAGAAGAAGCTGAACGTATTTTATCGATTTTAAGAAACGCACAGATACCAGTAAGACCAAGTCGATGTATTGATGAAGAAAAACTAATAGAACATTTAGCCAATACCAGAACCGACATGGTTTTGGTACAACAATTACAAGATGACCTGCCTATTAGTACTGTGAGTGATAGGATTAAACACATTGGTAAGGACATTCCAATTATTGCCTTATTAGATATATTTGATAACGATTCAATATCCGAGGCTTATGAATCAGGTGTTCGTCATTTTTGTACTGGAAATATTCACGATCAAATGTGTTCCGAAATATCCAATGTATTTCACAGTTTAACCTTACGCCGAGATCTAAGAAAAAACCAAGCCGAACTAAGTGACACTGAAAAAAGATGTGCTTCTTTATTAGACAGTTCTAAAGACGCCATTGCTTATATTCATGATGGTATGCATGTTTATACTAACTCTGCCTACTTGGAGTTCTTTAAATATGATGATCCTGAAGAAATGGAAGTTACACCATTTTTAAATTTAGTGATGAAAGAAGAAGTGCCACAAGTTAAGAAGTTAATTCGTGACATATCAGCTGGCAAAATACCTGAAGAGGAAATTAGCCTTAAACTTAAAACAGAAAAGGGCGAGCAAGTTGAAGCCACAGTCAGTTTAGCAAAAGCCACTGTGGATGGCGAACCTTGTGTTCAATTTCTAGTGCAACCGCCCAAGGTTAACCTTGAAGCAGAAAAAGAACTTAGAGACATAAAACAAAGAGATATGCTAACTGGTTTTTACAATAGAAACTATTTCACCAGTGAGTTAAATGATAAAATCAATGCAGTTAAATCGGGTAAATCAAAGGGATATTCCTTAATATATATTCAAATTGATAACGATAAAAAACTAGAAAAAGAGTTAGGAAAAGGAAATCTTGATTTATTGGTGTCAGACATGGCCCCATACGTAAAAGAAATCATCGGAAAGGAGCACTCATATAATAGATATGATGACACTGTCTTTATAGTTGAAATGCAAAACCAAATTGAAGAAGCCACTCAAATTGCCAATCATATGGTTTCAAAAGTAAAGGATCATTTATTCAGTGCAGGAGAGAAAACACTCAGTTGTACTATCAGTATAGGATTAACTCAAATTATTGAGAAAACCGAATCAAGTAATGAAATTATCAAGATTCTTGGCAATGAAACAGAAAAAGCCAGAGAAGAAGGCGGAGATCAAATATCTGTATTTGACCCAGCTGCAGAAGAGAAAAAAGCCAGGGCTGCCAATCAAAAATGGATTGATTTGATTACTGACGGTTTATCAAATGACCAATTCATTCTTAATTTCCAACCTGTGATAAGCCTTGCAGGCGATGAAACGGAGCATTATGAAACCTTGGTCAGGTTACAAGATGGCGAAAATATAATCATGCCGGTTGATTTTATTGGAGTGGCTAAAAAACATGGGTTAATTATTGATATTGACCGGTATGTTATTAAAGCGGCAATACAAGCCATTAGCCAAGCTGATAAAGATGTGGCCTTATTTGTAAAAATGTCTACTGATACATTATCAAACTCTTCATTCCCAACATGGTTAGCACAAGAACTTAAAACCAATAATTTATCAGGTGATAAGCTCATATTTGAAACTCCTGAAAGCGAGCTTGTCAGTCACTCAAAACATGTCAAGCCTGTTATACAAGCCATAAAAGGCTTAAACTGTAAATTTGCCATAGAAAAATTTGGTTCTGGACTAAACTCATTTACCTTACTGAAGCATTATCCTATTGATTATATAAAAATTGATTCTATTTTCATGAATGATTTTGCAAAAAATGAAGACAATCAAAAGAAAGTCAAAGATATTATTGATCAAGCCCATGCACAAAACAAGATGGTTATTTGTGAGTTTGTAGAAGATGCCACAACCATGAGTATATTATGGAAATATTCTGCCAATTTTGTTCAAGGTAATTTCTTAGCAGAAGCGTCCAAAGAAATGACTCAAGAATAATACTTTTTATAGCCATATCAACAACTTGCATTCAAACATACATTTCTATTTGAAGATTAAGGTATTGTAATGTCTCAGCCACACTACATCGGTAGGTTTGCGCCTTCTCCAACAGGGTTATTACATATGGGCTCACTAATGACGGCCATTGCCAGTTATTGTGATGCCATGTCAAAAAATGGCCAATGGTTGGTAAGAATTGAAGATTTAGATCCTCCAAGAGAAGTTGCTGGAGCCAGTCATAAAATTCTAAATAGCCTTAATGCATTTGGGTTTGAATTTGATCAAAACGTTGTTTTTCAAAGCCACAACCAAAGGCAATCAGCGTATAATGAATTTTTAATGAAGTTAATTGATCTCGATACAGTTTATTATTGCTGTTGTTCAAGGGCTGAATTAAAGTCAACTAGTATTGCAAATCACCAATGTAGAAACAATTCGAAAATACCTAATAAACCATACAGTATTAAGATAAAAGTACCCGATTTAGTGATTTCATTTGATGATGAAATTCAAGGAATACAATCATCTAACCTTTTACAAGATTATGGTGATTTTGTTATTCAAAGAAAAGACCAGTTATTTGCCTATCAAATTGCTGTTGTGGTTGATGATGCCTATCAGGGCATTACAAACACCGTTAGAGGCATAGATTTGATAGATTCAACACCTTGGCAAATCTATCTCAATTCATTGTTAGGATTCAATCAAATGAGCTATGCTCACTTACCAATATTGGTCAATTCTCAAGGTCAAAAGCTTAGCAAACAAACATTTGCTAAAGAAATTGACCCGTCAAATACTGTTAATACTTTAATGCAAGCTTATTCTTTTTTAAATCAGGCACCTTTTTTAAATAAACCAAAATCGATTTCTGATTTTTGGAAACATGCAATAAATAACTGGAATATCAACAATGTTTCAAAAATTGATTCGATTACAGTATAATTGCGTCACCTTTTAAATAATCAATATCATGTCAAATTCAAGCATTAAATCCATCACTCCTGTTGATGGCAGATACCAGAGTAAAACCAAAGACTTACAAAACATATTTAGCGAATACGGTTTAATTAAATACAGGTTATTTGTAGAGTTAAAATGGTTAATAAAATTATCAAATGACGAAAACATTTCAGAATTAAAACAATTAACTGAAGAAGAAATCTCTTGGTTAATGAAAATCTACGATGATTTTGATGAAACCGAAGCCAATGCGGTTAAAAAAATAGAAAGCGTTACTAACCACGATGTTAAAGCTGTAGAGTATTACATTAAAGAGAAGTTATCTGTACACCCAGTTTTATCAAAAGCATCAGAATTTACCCATTTTGCCTGTACATCAGAGGACATCAACAACTTGTCCTATGCATTGATGTTAGCCGATGGCAGGGACGTGACTATTTTACCTACGCTTTATCAGCTCACAGATAATTTATCAAACATGGCGCAACTGTATAGCAAAGAAGCCATGATGGCTAGAACACATGGCCAACCAGCAACACCAACGACGATGGGCAAAGAGTTCGCCAATGTAGTTTATCGTTTACAAAGACAATTGTTTCAATTAGAAAAGGTCAGCATACTTGGTAAAATAAATGGTGCTGTAGGCAATTACAATGCACATATGGTTGCTTATCCAGACATAGATTGGGTCAATGTGGCCCATGATTTTGTTAAATCTTTAAATCTAGAGTTTAATCCCTATACTACCCAAATTGAACCACATGATTATATCGCAGAGTTATTTCACGTATTAATTCGATCGAATGTTATTCTTATCGATTTGTGCCGCGATATTTGGGGCTATATTTCATTAGGATTCTTTAAGCAAAAAGTAGTGGCTGGTGAAGTAGGCTCATCAACTATGCCGCACAAAGTTAACCCAATTGATTTTGAGAATGCTGAAGGCAATCTTGGCCTAGCCAATGCCTTATTCCAGCACATGGCTGAAAAATTACCCGTGTCTCGTTTTCAAAGAGACTTAACAGATTCGACAGTTTTACGTGCCATGGGAACTGCATTTGGCCACTGTATGATTGCTTGGTCATCTTTAAGTAAAGGCTTAGGTAAACTAGAAATCAATTCTCATGTATTACTAGAAGACCTTGATAAAAATTGGGCATTGCTGGCTGAACCCATTCAAACTGTCATGCGCAGATATGGTGTTGAAAACGCTTATGAAAAACTCAAAGAATTGACCCGTGGTGCAAGTATCGACCAGCAACGCATTCAAGACTTTATTAAAACACTCAATATTCCTGATGATGCCAAGTCTCAATTATTAGAATTGACTCCTGCAAATTATATAGGCAATGCCATTGAACAAGCCGAACTTATTTAGCAGAGCAACGATTAGTCAAGTTGAGTTTTTAAACAAATATTGGCATAAATTGCCCTATTTGTTTAAAAACGCTGTTAATTTAGATGATTTGCACTGCCTGCCTAATAAGACTAAATTAATCCAACTCAGTTGCCAAGAAGACATTCAGTCAAGAATAGTTTTCAAACATTCAGAGACGGATTACACGGTTGAATTTGGACCTTTCATTGAAAATGATTATGAAGATTTGGATCAAGACACCTGGAATTTATTGGTCTCTGATGTAGACAAATGGCAACCTCAAAGTAGAGATATTCTTCATTATTTCAACTTCATTCGCAATTGGATTTTTGACGACATCATGGTTAGTTGTGGAACCAAAGGCGGTACGGTTGGCCCTCACACTGATCATTATGATGTATTTTTGATACAAGTTGAAGGGCAAAGGCAATGGTCATATGGTTCTGATAAAATTTACGATCCAGATACCATCGCAGATATTGACCTTAAGTTAATGTCGCACTTCGAGGCCGATGAAATCCATACATTAAATCCTGGTGATGTTTTGTACATCCCACCAGAGGTTGCACATTATGGTATTGCTCAAAGTGATGATTGTGTCACCTGCTCTATTGGCATGCGCACGCCATCACATTCAGAATTGATGACATCTTATGCCGATTACTTGGCACAGCAAAAATCTGACAACAGTCGATTTGAAGAACCACAATTTGATAAACACCCTCAATTAGGTGAAATAACAAATAAAGACTTAGAGAATATTTCAAATATCCTCAGTGAAAACTTAAAAACCAAAGAAAACTCACTGTCTGCTTGGTTTGGCAAATACATTACCGAATACCGCAGCCTGTTTTTTGAATTTAATCAATACCAAGAGTTAAAAAACTTATCACTTCAACATGAATTAAAAATTAGCCCATTCAGTAAAGCTTGTTATTTTAATCACAAAGATAACGTTGATTTGTTTGTTAATGGCAGTAAATATCAATCTAGTTTATTACTGGCACAATCAATTTGTGATGATAAAATTGTTTCTCACGAAATTTATGATTCACTTACAGATTCAGATATGGATGTCATAAATGCCTTATTTGAAAATGGTTCATTGGTTCAATCTTAGATATGATAAATCGTGTCTTTATGATTATTGGATAAACCACGAAATAACTTCCGTCATTGCGAGGAGGAACGACGGTTTCCAACGAGATTTTAATATTCAACCTTCGTGTTCTTCATGTGCTTCATGGTAAATTGCTTTTGTTAATGTATAATCTATATTAATTCTACTTGAGGAGAATCACATTGGATAAAGGTTTATTAGAAAAAACAGGCAAATCACTAGAGCACTGGATTGATGTTGTCAAAAAATCTAAAATTGAAAAGCACAAAGCCATTATTGACTTTTTAAAAGCAGATCATGGATTTACTTATGGATATGCCAATTTTGTATCTATGAAGGCCAGAGCATCTGATGCTGCATCATTTGATGAGGAAGATTTGATTGAGCAACAATACAGTGACAAAGAAAACCTCAAACCTATTTACGATCAATTATTAGTATTGATCAATAAATTTGGAAATGACGTTAAAGTTGTGCCCAAAAAATCAGCCGTGAGTTTTATCAGAAAACACCAATTCGCCTTAATCAAACCAGCCACAAAAAAAAGAATTGATTTGGGATTAAAGCTTAAAGGCAAAGAAATATCAGGAAACCTGGAAGGATCTGGGCCATTTGGAGCCATGTGTACTCACCGTGTTCAATTAACTAGCACAGATGATGTGAATGATGAATTAATGGTTTGGATTAAAGAAGCATACGATAAATCAGTTTAGGAGCCTTCTATCATGACACAGTTGAATACTTACCTCACATTCAATGGCAATTGTATGCAAGCGTTTCACTTTTATCAATCGGTTTTTGGTGGGGAATTTGCAGCCAAGAGTTACTTTAAAGACATGCCAGATGATCCACAATTGCAGTTATCAGAAGCTGATAAAAACAAAATCATGCATGTTTCTTTACCCATTGGCAACACATCTGTACTCATGGGCAGTGATGCCATAGGAGAATTAGCAGGCGGTTTTGTTCAAGGCATTAATTTTACAGTTGCTATTAATACTGACTCACAAGACGAAGCTGATCGATTATTCAAAAGATTATCAAACAAAGGGGTCGAGACTATGCCCATGAATCAAACATTTTGGGGGTCTTATTTTGGAATGTTAACCGATCAATTTGGCATTCAATGGATGATTAGTTTTGATCAAACGAGAGAAAACCATGACTAATGATCCTGCAATCTATCATGATTTGAGTATTAATGTACCCAAATCAATTGTATTTGAAGCTTTGACTAACCCCGCATTGTTAGTCAAATGGTGGCCATACAAATGTACAGGCATACCTAAAGTGGGTGAATTGTATAATTTATTCTTTGGGGATCCGTATGATTGGTATGGGGAGGTCATTGAATGCAAAGATGACACTTTATTTAAAATAAAAATGACACTATCTGATGATGATTGGAATGACACAATATTTGGATTTGAGTTGTCAGATGAAGATAACAAAACCCTTATACGCTTCAGTCATATTGGCTGGAAGAGCTGCAACAGTGAATTTAGAAATACTTCTTTTTGTTGGGCAATGTTACTTAAGGGATTGAAAAATTACCTTGAAAACAATGTCATCATTCCATTCGAACAAAGAGAATAAAGATTAACTGTGGTTCCAATCATTTAAATCATCTGAATTATTCGGTGATAAGCCTATGTCATCGCCTTTAATTGAAACACCTAATCCAAGAACTGTTCTATTGGCATAATTAAAATAAGCGGCCACCTGATTAATTTCTAACACCTCACCATCACTCCAATCGTGCTTTCTCATTATGTCAATGTTTCCTTGGCTCAAATCACTGGGATTTCTAGTTAATGCCTTAACATAATCTAGTGCAGTTGCCTGTTTTTGATTTAATAGATTGTGATTCCTTGAAATAAGTTCTTTTTTAATTGTATCTGACTTAACTTGATCACCAAGCAAACGTGACATACCACTGAAATGGTGATCGACGCAGTAATCACATTGATTTAGTAAACTAACATACACACCAATACACTCTAAAAACCATTTATCAATACTGTTATGTGGATGATGCAATACATATTTGTACATTGTCATGTGTCCTTGCATTGTGTGTGGTCGCAAGGAATGTGCCATCATTATATTGTCTACATTGTTGTCAGGTCCTTTGACTTGATTGTACAGTTTTAACAAACTGCCTGTTGCTTCTTTGTATTTTATTGTTTTTATCCAACTCATTTTATTACTCTATATACTTTGTCATTATTAGGTCGTTTTATTTAAAGCCAATAACAACAGTTTATGGTTTAGTTTTTCTTCAGAAGTTTGTGGATTATCTAAACCCATTCGTTGCATGTATTTTTTATGTTTATTATTTTTCGGTACAAAAAGAGCAACCAAAATCAATTTGATTTTAGAAACAACAGATTTTGTATTGGCTTTCAAATAGGTTAAGGCTTTAATAATAACCAGTTCTTCCTCTGTAAAGTCACTTCCATAAGGGTATTGTGGAAAGTATCCCTCTTTAGTTAGATCAAGATATTTGGATTGTAGGGTTTCTATCGTATTTGCTTTAAACTCATTTGGAATCATCCAGTTTGCATCTAATTTTTGGTATTTGACGGCTGTTAATCGTAATTCTTCTTGAAATTTTGAATCCGCAATACAAATCATTCTTTTCACACACTCTTCATCTGATTGGCCTCTTAAATCTGCAATGCCATATTCTGTGATCACCATATCACGTAAATGCCTAGGAATTGTGCAATAAGGATATTTCCATACAATATTACTTTCTTTGCCTTTGTGGGTACTTCGTAACATCAAAATCGATCGACTGTCTTCTAGTGTTTGAGCCATCGCCACAAAATTATACTGACCACCCACTCCACTAACGACTTGGTTATTATCCAATGTATCTGATGCTGCAGCGCCCAGTAAGTCAACTTTCATGCACGTGTTAATAAACCGTGCTTTAACCCTTTGAACGCGATCAAGGGCTTCGCCACCATACAATTCATTGACCTGACTCACAGCTGTCATTTGAAACAGATGGCGATCATTATTACTGAGATTATGCAACCAACGGTAAAACCAGGGCGAACCAAGAAAGAAGGCTGCATGTAGGACGGATCCTTGTTTCAACTTATTTCCCAAGCAGTGTTTTTGAATGGCCTGAATATTATCATAATTAAATAAATCAGTATCATATCTATTGCCAGATGCATCAACCACTGTCTCTTATACACATCTCCGAGCCCACGAGACAGGCAGAAATCTC
>OJDV01000231.1_pt1 | contig 21452 bp, 26 predicted proteins | sample 1592911 | NCBI WGS metagenome assembly OJDV01 (sample SAMN05416860, study PRJEB24817) | seawater metagenome | isolation source: Sea water | place: Canada:Atlantic | collected 2013-11 | reverse complement strand
GATTTCTGCCTGTCTCGTGGGCTCGGAGATGTGTATAAGAGACAGATATATAATAGATAATTTACATAATAATATTGAAGAATTAAAAATATTTGAAAATTATTTAAATTTAGATAATCTGCCAAATAGTATTAAAAAAATATATATTCTAGAATATGAAAAAGAATTAAATAATCTTCCGAATTCTATAGAATGTTTAGAATTAAATAATTATAAATTTAAAATAAAAAAAATTCCAAAAAATCTTAAAACTGTTAAATGTAGAAAATATTATAAATATATTGATGATTTTTAAAGATTATGATGTTATTTTTCAATAAAAAATTAACATAAAATAAAGTGTCTAAATCATTTTTTATATAATAATTAACCTAAAATTATTATATATTTATTTTTTGTAATAATTCATTTAAATATTTAAGTTTTATTATTTAAATATACATCACGTAAATTCATTAAAAATAAACATCTAAATAGAACTAAATAGAACTTAATAAAATTAACTGTATAAAAAGTAAATTACAATAAAAATTAACATAAAACAAAAATTAATAATAAAATAAAGATTATAATTAACATTAAATCTTCATTGTTATTTAAATTCATAAAACCTTCACTAACCATATCAATATTTTCCATATCAATATTTTCCATATCAATATTTTCCATATCAATATCCATTTCATCATCTACAAAAATTTCTTCTTCAGAAGGTTCATTACCTACATATTCAACAACATTATTTTCATTTAGAAAAAAATAAAAACGACCATCACGATTTACTACATCAAATGGTTCAGCATTTACTTCTTGATTACTATTTAATAAAGCAAAACGATTGACATTATCTTTATCTAAAGCAGTTAAAATATCAAATGAATTATCATAAGGAATTGTAGCAACATCAGGTATTAATGACATTAATTATATAATATTCTATATATATTTATTATTAAAAACTAAAAATAATATATAAAAGAATAATCAAAATAACATACATCATTAAATTATCTTGTTTATACTTTTCTTTTTTAATTTCATTATCATTAGTAAGTCTATCTTCAGTTTCAAAATTTTCTACAATAGGGTCATTTGTAGGTCTATTATTTTCTTTTTCTATACATTTTCTAAACTTCATTGTTGAATTAACAAAATTGTCTGGTGAATTAATTTCATTATAGTTATTAGCAACATTTGCAAAATTAGAAAAACTCTCAACAATCATATCTGGGTGTTTATATCTATAGTCCAGAAATTTATATGGTTCATCATTAAATGGATATTTAACATAATCACCTCTCACATCATCATCTTTAACTTTTTTAATAGGTAATCCATTTATAGTATGAATAACTTCTTGATAATTATTAGTATTATTATTTTCATTATCTTCATTTTTAAATTTCATTTTTTGTAATTCTTGCATTGGAAAAAAATATTGTGTATAATTATTATTTTCTGGAATTTCAACATAATCTAAATTTGACATATACCCAGAACGATATTCAGGATTTTCAGTGCTTCCAATAATTCTGGGAATTAATGGTGGCATATATCTTTCTGGTTTATTATCATTTAAATTAATAGAAACTTCCCCCTCTCTTATTTCTCTTGGTTGTAATTTATGTGGCATAACTTGTTGTCTTGTAAATTTTCTATTAGACATAGCACCACCAAATGAACGATTTCTAAAAACTTCACCAACATCACCAGAACCTCTTGGTCCATAATATGTATTCGGTAAATTAGTATTATTAACAATGGGACAATTACTCATTTATAATAATATTATATAAAAAAAATGATTTCAATTGAATAGGCTACAAACCTACCAATAAAAAAATAATTATGTTCAAAGAAAAGAGATAATCAAATCATCTCAACTTCTTACGAACAGGGGGTGCGTTCCAAGGAACAGTATCCTGATCGTCAGGTGTTTCGTAACCATCATCACCTGATGAAAAGAGCTTTCGGGGCTCTGGACGGTTAAACGATCTAGAATGGGGCTTCTTGAAGGGAGCACCCGGACATTTGTCCATTGAAAACAAACAGCGTCTAACGCTGTTTCCAATGGGAATATAATCCGGATTGGTTCCAATCTTCATTGGAGCACCAGGACAAACCGCTGGTGGAAGAGAGAATGGTGAAGGGGATTGCATTGTTGGGTAAAAGATTTTATTAAACAATAGATTGCTTTATTATAATTTTAATTACTATAACCACCCAGAGAAAATATTTTTCAATTTTTTTTTGAAATATCTATTGATAAAGAATATGCGTAATCTTCAAAGGGGTGTTCTTGTTTGGGTAATTTTTCATTAGTGTATTTATTATTAGTATTAATATCAATCCATATTATATCAAAATTATTACCAATATACCCATAATATTGTTTATTATCTAATGTATAACAATAAGAATAATTTTTATAAAATGTATCAGGGTTTAATATCATATCATTAAAAGTTTTAAAACTGCATAATTTCCAATTAGTGTGATTTTGTATAGTATTATTCCAATTAGAAAGGTTATATCTTTGGTATATATGTATTTGTTCGTGTATAAATGTGATTAATAATTCTTGTTTATCGTTTTTTAACATATAATTATTATAATTTAAGGGCATAAATATTATTGAACCTAATGTAAAAGGAAAGTCAAACATAAAATTATCTTGTGTTAAACATATATTCCAAGTATTTAATTCATTATTTTCTTTTAATGTATTATTTAAGTATTTATTTAATAGATTATTAGCTTTGAGAATTATATCACTATTATTTTTAATGATAAAATTAGGAATATCTTTAACAATTTGTTTATTTAAATCTTTGTAATATTTACTTTGTTTTTCAAAAGGGATATTTTTAATAAATTTATCAAAAACGGGTTTTATTTTATTTGTATCGGTAATATAGTTAATATTTAATGTTTTATTCATATAATTATATAAATAAATAAAGTTTTAATTATTAGTTTATAATTAAATATGAAATATTATACAAATCCTTTTGATTTACCATCATTAAATTTAAGAGAGGAGATAGATAAGATAAATATGTTTAAAAATTATGTTTATCAAGCTGTTTATCAATTAGATGAAAATAATTTAAATGATTATATTGATGTTCCAAGAATTTTATTTGGAAATGATATAGGTGTATATAATTATGGAAATAAATTAACAAAGGAATATGGAATAGAGATACATAATAGAAAAATTCATTTTTTTATTGTTAAAAATAAAAAAGATAAATATTCATATGCAGTATCATTTATTAAAAATCATAGAAGATTAAAAAAGAAGATATATAATATGAAAAAAATATATACTAAAAAATATTTATTGGAAATAAAAAACAATATTATAGTTTAAATTTCATTTACTTCAACTAATATTAATAAATGATCGGAAGCTGGTGATTTACCTTTATAAACAATTTTTTTTATTGGTTTTTTTGATGAGATTATATGGTCTATTGTAAAATATAATCTTTTGCTATTAATATCACAACAAGTTTTTTCATTATTATTTAAAAATTTAAGTTTAAAAGTTTTATTTTTGGTATTTATTTCGTGTTTTGTTTTAATATTTTTATTGAAATCTCCACCCATAATAATTTGTGTTGGTGTTATATTTAAATTTTTTGTTATTTCATTTATGGGTTTAAATATATGATAATTAATATTCGGATGATGTCCTGCGTGTAAATTAATAAATAGGAAATAATTGTTAGTTATTTTATTTTGAAAATAGAATATTGAGAAAGGTCTTCCTTTTTCAAATTCACCATCATAAACATTTTTTATTGTATAATTATTTTTATAAATGGTTATTAAAATATCTTTATCACTTTTATGATAATGATAATTATATTTTTTAAGGTCTATTAATTTTAAAATTTTTTTATAGAAATATGCTTCTTGAAATAACATAAAATCAATATCATATGTATTTAATACATTATCTATGTTATTTAAAATATTTTTTATTTGTATTTTATCAGAATTCCATCTTACATTATAACTTAAAATAATTGGCATTATAAAATAAAATGATAAAAAATATATAATATATAATATATGAAAACTTATAAATTAATATTATATATAATTATATTTTTTATGATTTATTTAGTATTTGAATATATTTATATTTTCCATTGTAATAAACTTAAAAAAAGTATTAAAAGTAATGAAAAATTTAAAAAACAAAAAATAAATACAATAAAAATAAAAAATATTGAAAATATAACATTTGATTTATTAAAAAATAATACATTAAATTTTAAAGAACCATTGATTTTAAAATTAGAAAATAATGAAAATTTAAAAATTAAAGATTATAATAAATTTATTATAAAAAATTATGATTTGATATCTGTTGAAAATAGAAAAACATTAAAATATGAAAATAAAAAAAGTGAAGATTTTAATAATGAAGATTATTCAATATTTAATCATACAATAAAAAAAGATTATGTCAAAGATATAATTCCTTCATTAAATTATAATATACTATTTGGAAATTATTTTGAAAATAAAAAAGGAGATATAACAGGTATTCATAATGAATTAAATTCTACAATAAATATTCAAATAAGTGGTAAAAAACGATGGATACTAGTAAATCCTGATAATACAGAATATGTATTTCCAATGAAAAATAATTGGAGATCATATTTTTCTTATTTTTGTAAAAGACAAATAAGAGATAATGAATTAAAATATATACCTCATTATGATATAATATTAAAAAAAAATGAAATATTATTTATTCCAGCTTGGTTCTGGCATCATATTATAACTTTAGAAAATAATTCAAAATCATTATCATTAAGAACATTATTTAAAAATTCAACATATAATAGTCAATTTTTTCCAAATGGAATTTTAACATCATTAATTGAACAATATATATTAAATACAACACATGATGAAAAAAATCCAAAAATAAATGAAGTAGAAAATTTATTTATTTCTTTAAATCATAAATGTATATTATAAATATATAAAATAATTATTATTTTTAAACTTATTCATATAATATAAATAATATTTTTATTATATTAAATATATAATAATATTATGGATGATACATTTAAGAAAAAAACAAAAATTAATTTAAAAATTAATGGAAAATTATTTCCATCCTATGTAATGAAAAATTATAAAAATTATGTTATACCCAAAAGTTATGATTTAAGTGGAGACCCTTGTGCTGATACAAATTTAAAAAAAAGTAATAAAGAATATGATAAATTTATTTCAAAATTTATGGGTTATAAATCAAGTAATAATTCTTTATTATTATATCATGATGTAGGAACTGGTAAAACATCAAAGTCTATTATTTTAATGAATATGTTATATTTAAGCGAGCCAAATACTAATTTTTTTATATTAATAAAAGCAAGTATTAGAACAAATTGGCAGGGTGAATTAAATAAATGGTTAGATAAACAAAATATGGAAGGAATAAGAAGTTCAATTCATTTTATAAATTATGATAGTTCAAATGCAAAAAAAGCATTTGAAGAAGAAAAAAAAAACTCAGATTTTTCAAATAAAAATGTATATATTATTGATGAAAGTCAAATATTTATTAGTCGTGTTCTTTCAAATATGAGAGCAAATAAAAATAATGCTTTATCAATATATAATGAAATTTTAAAAGATAAAAAAGAGAATAATTGTAAAATATTATGTATGACAGCTACACCAGCAATGAATGAACCTTATGAATTAGCAGTTTTATTTAATCTATTAAGACCTGATATTTTTCCTGGGGGTGAAAATATGTTTTCAAAAATATTTGTAGATAAATCAATAGGAATTAAAAGTTTAAATACAAAATCAAAAAATATGTTTCAAAGAAGAATTATGGGTTTAGTTAGTTATTATAAACCAGGTTCAATTTATGGTGTTTATGCTAAAAAAATTACAAATCATATTGATGTTGAAATGAGTGATTTTCAAACTAATAAATATAATTATTGGGAAGATTATGAAAATGAAATTGCTAAAAAAGCAAAATTAAATTCATATGAAAGTAATACTTATAAAGAATATATTAAAAGAGCAAGTAATTTTGTATTTCCTTATATTAGCGATGATGTAAATAACGAAAGTCGTCCAAAAGCATCAACATTTCAAATAAGTAATAGATTATTAGAAAAAATAAATGATGGAAATTTAGAAAATGATGAAATAACAGATAATACAAAACTCTATTTTAAAATGATTGAGTATTATAAAAAGGAAGTTGAAAAATATTTTGATAATATATATGAAAAAGATAAAAAAACAAAGAATAATATTGAGAATGATATTAAAAATTTTAAAAAATATGAAACATTTGAAGAATATAATAAAAATGAAAAGGATAAATCAGAATTAATAAAAACATTAACAAAATATTCTTGTAAATATATGGCTTTTATATTTTATTCCTTTAAAAGTGATGGACCTATTATTTGTTATATGAATAGAATTATGTTAGAAGGTTTGACAATGTTAAAAATATATTTAAAATATTTTGGTTATAATAAATATGATGATAAAAAATCAAAAGACTATTTTAAATATGGAGATTTTACTGGAGATGCTGATAAAAAAGAAAGAGATTTAGTTCAACAAATAGAACAAGATAAAGATAATGTTGATGGAAAATTAATAAAAATTATATTTTTCAGTTCTGCTGGTGCTGAGGGTATTACATTATATAATATTAGACAAATACATATTATTGAACCTTATTGGAATGAAGCAAAAATAGAACAATTAATTGGACGTGGTATTCGTCGTTGTTCTCATAAAATGTTGCCAATTGAAGAAAGAGTTGTTAATGTATTTAGATATAATAGTGTTAAAAATAAAAAATATATTGAAGGAAATAGTAAAAATATAGATGAGAATAAATTAAAAACAGTTGATAATGATATTGAAAGTTCAGCAAGAAATAAAAATAATGTATTAGAAAGTTTTTATGATGCTATGAAAGAAGTAGCAGTTGATTGTGAATTAGCTAAAAATGATAATATGAGAAAATATACATATAAATGTTTTAAATTTAATGAAAAAAATGTTTTAGATAAAAATCCTGGTCCTGCTTATAGAGAAGATATAAATGAAGATTTAAAATTATATAATAATGGTTCTAATAGTTTAAATTCATATTCGGTTAGAACAAAAGTAATTAAAATTAATGGAATAACTGATAGTGGTGATAAACAATTTTATTGGTATTGTGTTGAGACAGGAACAGTTTATGATTATGATTTACATTATGTTGTTGGAAAAGTTAAAAGAGATGAAAATGAAATTATTGAAAAAATAAATGAGGATACATATAAAATAGATGTTATTGAAATACCAGATATGTAAATAAAAATTGATAAAAAAAAAATTATATTGTTAATTAAGATTTAAGAATGATGTTAAATATTCTAATTATTATCTTGGGTTCTAATATTAATTTTTTATTAAATGATAGAGTTTCAACAGTTATTAATTTTATGGATGATAATCATTATGATGATATTAATTTTGAATTATTTTTAACAGGTGGAAATAAGAATAATAATAATAATGAAAAAACCGAGGCTGAAAAAATGTTGGATTTATTAAATTTAAATGAAACTGGATATTATATTGATGATGTTTCAACAAATACTGTTGAAAATTTTTATCATATTAATGATTTAATTAAAACAAAATATTACGATCAAATAATTATTTGCACTTCAGAATTTCACTATAAAAGAGCAAAAAAAATATCTGATTATTTTATAGAAAATAAAAATGTTGGATGGATTTTATCAAAAGAAAAATTAGCGACTTCTTATAGTGATGAAAATTTTCATTATAAAAATATTGAAAAAGATATTGAAAAATTAAAAAATAAATTAGAATTAAATTAAAAATATATTTTAAAATTTTTTTATTGTTATAATCAATACAATTTATATTGATTATAATAGTAATAAGTAAAAATAGAAAAAGTTGAAATTTAATAATAATAAAATAAATAATAAGAAAAATATGTATGAATTTCATTTATTTGTTGTATTTTTAGTTATAATAACTATTATAACAATAATAAATTTAAACTTAATTTGTAATATTTTAGATAAAAAAATAGATTATTATTCATTAAATTTTATGTTATTTTTAAATTTTAGTGGTATATTATTATCAAATAATTATTATGAAATTTTTAAATTGGCATTTAAAAAACAATTATATATTTATGAAATTCTAAATTCATATGAATTTATAATGAATAATGTATTTTTGATTATATTCTTAATACAAAGTTGTTATTTTATTGATGAAATTACTGATTTATTAGAAGAAGGTTATAAGATTTATTATTTAAATTTATTAACAATGATTGGAATTATGTTGTCAAATTTAATATGTAATATTATAATAATAATTTCATATTATGTTTATAAATTTAATATTAATAATTTTCAATACACAAATATTGTTTAAAATATTTCTAAATTTTCATTAATTAACTCTTCATTATAAGAGTATTTATTAATATTAAAATTATTATATATCGAACTAATAAGTTCATTTAAAAAAGATATAATCATAACTAATATTTATTTAATAAAAAAAAAATTAGATAATATAAAATTTTGGTATGTAAATATTTTAAATATATAGATGATTTAAAAAAGTGTCATACAATTGTATTATAAAGATTTTTTTAATGTAAAAATAAATTTTATATAATATTATTTAAGAACATCCCCTCATAGATGATTTATATTTGCGAAAATGAAGAAAGTATTGCGGAAAATTATGATGTAATTTTTTATAAATATGCAAGTTTTAATCGTGTTTATAGTTTTTTAAGCGATACAAATGATATTAAGTTTAATAAGAATGAAGTAATTTTTACTTTTGAAATGATAATGAATGAGACCATTAAGATAAATAAATTAAAAATACCTAAAGGTATAATTAAGTATTTAAAAGATATATATATAACTGAAAAAAATAAAAAAATATGTAATAAAGATAATTATAATAAAAAGACATTTTATAGTGATAATGAAGTATTATTAAATATTTCATTTGATAAAACAAAAATTAATGAAATAATTGATGAAGAAATAATATTAAATTATACATTAACAAATAAAAAAAATAAATCAAAGGATTGTTTAATTGAAGAATAAATTAATTAAAAATATAAAAATATAATATTTTATGGAGACATATTTAAAATTATTCGGTCATTTATTGGATAATGATGGTAAAATGGCATTAGGAATTATTTATGATGATAATTTAAAGGAGTATTATGATAATGCTTATGCAGTTTTAAGATATAAATTAACTAATATTAATATTAATATGAATTGTTTATGTGGCGTCCATATTAATACTGTTAAGGAATATGAATTATTGATTAAGATGTTAGATACTTGGAAAACACAGTATTTGCCAGTTAATTTATATTTATCAATTTCACATAATGAAGATATTACTATTAATTTATCTAAATATATTGATGAAAATTTAAAATTATTTATTCAAAAAGAAAAATGTTCTCAATTTAGACATTACAAACATATTTTGAATAATATGGAAATTGAAAATAATCAGTGGGTATTTTTCTCTAATTTTAATGATATTTGGATGAAAAATAGAAGTTGTGCTTTTAATACATTAATTAATTTATATAATACAACTAAATTTAAGGATGATAAAAAACCATTGTATATTAAGTATAGTTTTACAGACCCTGGTAATCCAGATATTAATCACAATCAATTTTGTTGTAGAATGGATGATTTTACTAAATTTATGGAAAATATTGATAATTCAATTATTGATAATAATATTTGTAGTTTGTATTTTATTAAATTTTTGAATTTGAATGATGAAACACATTTAGCTTTACCAAATCCTGATTTATTTGGAATTATTTGTCATTGTAATACAAGAATAAATTATGAAAATAATGATTTAAGAGAAATGATTATTTATTATTTTTCTAAAAAAAATATTTATACTGTTGATGATTTTAAGAACTTTTGGAATTATTATATTAAAGATATTAATTTTGATGTTGTTAAAAAAAATTGTTTAGAGTTATATAATAATACTAATGATTTTGAAATTTATAAAGATAGTATTCTTATTACTGATGAATTATAAAGATTAAAATTTATTTGTAAAAGGAATTAAATCAATAACATTTTCTTTTATATTTTTATCTAAATCAAAACAAAATATTGGATTACATAGATTTTTATTATTTGTAATATATTCATAATGAATATTACAAAATTTATTATTTATTATTATTGAAATTATTTTAAATTTTTCACCATTGATAATTAAATTATATTGTGGATTATAACAATTAGATACTTTTTTAAATTCAATGGTGTTTATTTTAGAAGAAAATGCATTTGTTAAATACCATATTTCATAATAATTTTCAAATTCAGGTATTTGTTCTTTAATTTTATTAAAAATACTTTTTAATGTTTCTGGTTTCATAGATAATTCATAGTATTGTTTTTCTCTTGGAATAGACATTCTTTAGGTTGTTTTAGATAAACTAATAATATTTTATTTAATAAAATATTTTTCAATTTTTATTTATTAAAAAGTTATTTTTTTATGATACTCTTTTTTAGATTTTAATTAAATAATAATTTATCAATTGTTGTTCTAACACAAAACATTCTATGTAAGATAATACCTAATATAAATAATAATATTAAAATATGATAATAATTATATTTTGGTAATAATAATTGTATTATAAATGCTAATAAAAATGTTAATATCACATCAACAATTGCAATATTAAATATACGATAAGAATGAACACCTTCACCAACTTTTCCAAATATATCTTTATATTTACATAACATTGTATATAAATAAAAATTGATAATAATTATTTATAGATATTTATAGATATTTAAATAATTATAAAACATGGAATTCCAATATTTTTACAAAAATGACGATAAATTAAATAATATTATTGATTTTAATAATAAACAAATTGAAAAATTAAATAAATTAAATAAAGAATTAAATTGTTCTAATAATTTAAATTATACAACTCAAATGAAACAATTAAAAAATGATATAATTAAACACGAAAAACTTATGAATAATATTAATAATAATAATGATAAAATTATATCAAAATCAATTTATCAAATTCTTAATCAAAAAATAAATCATATTGAAAACAAAAAAGAAAATTTAAATAATAATGATGATGCGTTTTGGTTACTAATTAAAGATATGTATGATTATAATAAACACAATGAAGAATATATACAACTATTATTTGAAGATAATAAATTAGTAAATAAAAAATTGTTAAGTTTAGATAATAAAAACAATGATAATAAAAATATAATAATTAAAAAAAATAATAATTTAATTTATTACTTAATACCAATTATTTTTATTTTATTTTATAATATTAAATATTTTTTAACATTAATTATTAAAAATTTAGATAATATTTAATATTTAATTATAACATCTGGATAATTATCCTTTATAATTTTAATAACTTTATCAGATGGTTTTTTATAAAATGTAATTTGAACTAAATTATTTAAATTACATTGTTTTTTTATTGCTATTTGTTGAAATATTTGAAACGCTTTACGATGTCTTAATATTGCATTTTTAAATAATTTTGTTAAAACATCTTTTGTTTTTTTATAATATTGTTTATATTTTTTACTATAATCTTTTCCATTATTTTCAGTAGATAATTCATTAGGATAAGCATTATGATATGTGCTTACATAATATGCTCTATTATGTAATAATTTATAATCAAAAAATAATGTTATTGAACTACTTATATCTAATTTTGAGTTAATCTTATCAATAGAACTAAAAAATACAAATTTTTGGTCTTTAGGTAAATAAACACCATCACCTTCATTTATATTACCAGTTAAATATCCAGCTTTTAATTTTTCATCTTTTATTATTTTTAATAAAGTTTTTTCATCAGGAACATTATGAAATAAATACATATAATATACTATGTTAAAAATACATATATTATTTATTATTTAATTGAATAATGATAATAATAAATATTTGGAAATATTCCTAAAAAATCAATTCTCCAACCATAATAATCAAAATATATTGTATCTCCTTCTTGCATTTTATGCCAATCTTCAATAGAGTTCCATTTCCAATACCATAAACTGTTATTTACATTATAATGTTTTTCATCATCTGTAATAATCATAAAATCAGTGAAACCATTTCTAACCATTTTATATTTTTTTATGATTTTAGAATATTTAAAATCTGATGTTCCTAATGAATAAGATAAATGTAAAAATGAACCACATATAAATAAAAAACTTTTGATTAAAATATTTTCTGCATCTAATTTTTTATACTTTTTATTTTCACAAAAACATATTTTAAATGAATTATTTAATAATTTTAAAAAATTACTTGACATAATATAATAATTTATATTTAAAGTTTTAATTATTTTAATAGATTATAATCTAAGTAATATGTTTAATATTAAGCAATTTATATATCCAACAAAAAATAATATATTAGATCCATTATCAGTAATTATTAAATTATTTATATTTTCATATACGGAAAAAGATTCAAAAATATCTGTTTTAAACAATAGATTAATTATTCAGGATGGAAGTTATTTACAAGCAACATATAGAATTATAAATGGTGATAATAAGAATGATATTAATATGTTATTATTTCCTATTATATATGCTTGTCAAAAATATATAATGGATGATGAAACAAAGAATTCATTTGAAGATATATTTAAAAGAGTAATTATTTCATTAGATAAATTAAGTGAAACATATAAGGGAGAGGAAATTACAAATAATATTAATAATTTGAAAGGTATTATTTCAGCATTTTTAGAAAAGGATGAAACAAGAATAAATGTTATTTTAGAAAATAATTTAAATGTAAATTATGATATTAAAAAGAATATTTATCAACATTTAGATAAAATTTGGAATATCGATAGATTAAATATATTATTTGGGTTTATAAATGAAATAATTAGTGAAACATCTAAAGAATTACAAATAGTAGAAATAAATTGTTTAAATGAATTTATGAATTTTATGGATATTGTTTCAAATAATTTATTAAAAAGTTTGAATTCATAAATATAAAATATATATAATAATAATTATATGACTGTTAAAGGCGGTAAAAATAAAAATGATATTAAATGGACTACATTTAAACATAATGGAGTAATGTTTCCAGAGCTATATAAACCTCATAGAATACCAATATTATATGATGGTGATGAAATAATATTAGAACCTAAAAGTGAAGAGTTTGCTACAATATATTCAAAATATACAGGAACTGATTATATTAATCATAAAAGATTTAAGAATAATTTTTTTAAAGATTGGAAAAAAATATTAAAAAAGGATGGATATACACAAATTACAGATTTTGATAAAGTTAATTTTTCAAAAATTTATAATTATTTATTAAATAAAAAAGACAAAACAAAGGAAGAAAAAGAAAAGGAAAAAGAGGAAAGAGATAAAAAGGAAAAAAAATATAAATATGCTTATGTAGATGGTAAAAGAGAAGAGGTTGGAAATTTTAGAATTGAGCCTGCTGGTTTATTTATGGGTAGAGGATGTCATCCATTAGCTGGTAAAATAAAAAGAACAATATTACCTGAAGATATAACATTAAATATTGATAAAGAAAGTGAAATACCACATTTACCATCATTTTATAAAAATCATAAGTGGGGTGGTATTATAAGTGATAATACAAAAGAATGGTTGGCGAGTTGGAAAGATAATATTACAGGTAAAACAAAATATGTATGGTTAAGTAATCAATCAACATTTAAATCAAAGTCAGACCAATATAAATTTGATTTATCAAAAAAATTAAATGAAAATATAGAAAAAATAATGAATATTAATAGCATTAATATAACAAATCCAAAAACAGATATAAAAGTTAGGCAACACGCTGTAGCTACATATTTAATAAATAAACTTGCTTTAAGAGTTGGTAATGAAAAAGGTGATGATGAAGCAGATACAGTTGGTGTTTGTTCTTTAAGAGTAGAACATATAAATTTAGAAGATGATAATGTAATAAAATTTGATTTTTTGGGTAAGGATAGTGTTAGATATAAAAAAAATGTAGAGGTGGATAGTGATGTTTATAGTAATTTAATAAAATTTGTAAATAATAAATCAAAGAAGGATTATTTATTTGATTATATAACAACATTATCATTAAATGAATATTTAAGAAATTTTATGGAAGATTTGAGTGCAAAAGTATTTAGAACATTTAATTCTTCAAAATTATTTCAGGATGAAATAAATAAGATAAATGAAAAATATAAAAATTATAAAAAGGATGATTTGAAAGATATATTAAAAAATCAATATATAAAAGCGAATATTAAAGTTGCAGATTTATGTAATCATCAAAAAAATGTTGCTAAATCATCATTGGAACAAATAAAAAAAATAAATGAAAAAATGAAAGAATTAAAAGATAAAAAGAGTAAATTAACAGATAAAAAAAAAATAAAAAAGATAAATGAAAAAATTAAAATTTTAAAGAATAAAAAAGAGTTAAAAAATGATATGAAAAATTTATCGTTAGGAACAAGTCAAATGAATTATATTGACCCAAGAATTACATATACATTTGTTAAAAAACATAAATTGAATATTGATAACTTTTTTACAAAAAAATTACAAGAAAAGTTTTGGTGGGCTAAAGATGTTGATAAACATTGGAGTTTTTAAGTTATATAATATATTCTACAAACCATTTATAAAATATATTATACACAATACAATTTAAATTGTATTGGGTATAATATTCATATCAATACTATAATTAATTTTATTATTAACAGTTAATATATCATTAATTAATTCATAATAATCTTCAACTTCTACTTTTTTCTTTTTATTTTTTCAATATCTAATTGATATTTTGAAAATAAAACTTTTAATTCTGGTTTATAAATACTTATAAAACTATCAATAGCAAGTTTAGGTCTTGAATATTCTTCTTTTAATTTATCCCACTGATAATCATCAAAAATGATAATACCACCTTCCTTTAATATTTCCCAAGATAATATTGTATCACTCATCACATCTTTCGCTTCGTGTGATGCATCTATAAAAATAAAATCAAACATTATTTTATCTTGTATTAATTTCATTAAAGCTTTAGATGACAACATTTTCATTTTAATTAATTGATTATCTTTTCCAGTTTTTTTCATTCGTTCATCAAATTCTTTTTCAATTAAACTAAAATCCATATTTGGATATTCTGGACTTCCAGCCCAAGTATCAACCGCATATACTCTTGATTTTGGATTAGTGCATAAATGAATCAACATTTTTTCTGTAGCATCACCTTTATATGAGCCTATTTCTAAACAATTAATTTCTTTATCAACAAATTTTTTTAAATATGTATCCCATTGTCTCCAACCAATATTTAATGACATATTATTTATATTTTATAAAAAAATATAAAATTATAAAAACAAATTAATTAATTTAATAAACATTCCAAAAACATTTTTTAATATCATCATAATAATTATTACAACCATTATTATGAGAATAATTTAACCATTTATCACATTTTAATCTTTTTGCTTCAATACAAGTAATATCACCAATCATAAACTTTGGTAATTTATAATGTTCCTTATGATACTCATTTAAATAATATATTTTATTTGTTGGTTTTGAATTTTTAATTATAAAATTTAATGTATTTTTTAATAATATAAAATCACATAGTGATAATATTTCATTAATATTTTCTGGATTTATATTTCTACTATTAAAATCATTTAATATATTTTCTTCAATAAAATGTAAATTAAATTCCATATCTAAATACTCATTTGTAAATTCATACTTTATATTTTCAATTAATTCAGATTGAATACCATCTAAATTTAATTCTCTAACTTTAAAAATCATTATATTTATAATATAAAAAATACTTTTAAATAATTTTAACTATTCATATTAACACTAAAAGAAAAATATTTATTCATTTCATCATAATTTTTTTCAATATCTTTATAATATACATATAAATTATTAGATGCTTTTTTGTTATTTTTTTCAATAGCCATTAAATAATACTTTTTCATTTCATCATAATTTTAAATTTTATGATAATAAAAACCAAAATGAAACATAGCATTATCATTATTTTTTTAATACTCATCAAATAATACTTTTTCATTTCTTCATAATTTTTTTCAATAGTATTATAATATAAACCAAGATGAAGCATAGCATCACTATTATCTTTTTCAATACTCATTAAATAATACTTTTTCATTTCATCATAATTTTGAATAGTATTATAATAATAACCAAGATTAAACATAGCATTGGCATTATCTTTTTCAATACTCATTAATAAATATTTTTTCATTTCATCATCATTTTTTTCAATATCATAATAATATAAACCTAAAACACACATAGCATTACTATTACCTTTTTCAATACTCATTAAATAATATTTTTTAGTTTCATCATAATTTTTTTCAATAATATAATAATACGAACCAAGAGAAAACATAGCACCACTATTATCTTTTTCAATAGCCATCAAATAATACTTTTTCATTTCATCATAATTTTTTTCAATAGTATAATAATACACACCAAGCAGAAGCATAGTATCACTATTACCTAATTCAATACTCATTAAATAATACTTTTTCATTTCATCATAATTTTTAATAGTATAATAATAATTTCCAAAGTTTTTCATAGCACTACTATTACCTAATTCAATACTCATTAAATAATATTTTTTCATTTCATCATAATCTTTTTCGATAGTATGATAATAATGACCTAAATTATTCATAGCATCACTATAATTTTTGTTAATTGCCATTAAATAATATTTTTTCATTTCATCATAATTAGTTTCTGTATTTTGATAAAAATGACCTAAATTATACATTGAGACAATATGACCTAATTCAATACCCATTAAATAATGTTTTTTCATTTCTTCAAAATTATTTTTAACATCTTTATAATATTTAGCATTCCAACATATTTTATCTCCTGTATCATTTTCAATAACACCATTATTAAACAAATTAAAAATATAATCTTCTAAATAATCATATTTTTGTTTATATTTTAAATTATAATTAAATTTATGATATATTTCTTCTATTGTTTCAAACATATTATTGTATTTAATAAATGAATATTTAAATAAAAATTCAATTTTTATTAAAAAAACTAATTATAAATAATACTTTTATCTGTAATTTCTTCAACTAAATTATCATCATTTTTTAATACTTTTAAATAATATAAAGCATTTTTTGCTGATAATTTTTCGGCTTTTAATTTAGATGATGAAATACCAACACCTATAATATTTTTTTCATTATCTAATACTCCACATTTATATTTTTTTTTATTATTTTCATCTTGTATTATTTCAATAGTTTTATATACAGGTGAAGACCATTTTAACGTATGATAATGTTTAACAATTATTTTTTTATAATTTCTATCATACTCTAATAATGTTGTTAAATCTAATTCTTTTTCAATTAATTTAATTACTAAATCATAACAAATTTTATAAGAATTACTTTTATCATTTTTAATTAAATCTGATATATTACCAACATCTTTATATGAAATATTTGATATGTCATAATAAAGTGCTGCGATAAAAGCTTCAAATAAATCACATTGTAATTTTTCACTTTTATCTCTTTTAAAACTTATATCATAACACTTACTTAATAAAGCATATTTATGAAGACTTATTTTTTTACAAATTTCAGAAAATGATTTTCTATTTTCAATTTGAGACCTTAATTCTGACAAATCACCTGGTAATAATTCTGGATATCTTGAAAATAAATAATCTGAAATTATTAATCTTAATATTGAATCACCAACAAATTCTAATCTTTCATATGAAATATCTTTTATTTGTATAACTTCTTTTAATGATTTAACTGGTTCTATTGTTTGACCATTTAAAATATCTACATCGGTAAAAATAGTTTTAAAATTTTTTATATCATCATAATCTTTTTTAATATATGATGTATGTGTCATTGATATTTCAAATATAGTTATATCATTTGGATTATAATCAATATTTAAATATTCTAATAACAAATTTTTTATAAAAGCTTTTGTTATTAATCTATTCTTTTCATTTAATACCAAACAATCATAATTTCCATTATAATTATTATGTATTGATTTTTTATATTCTTCCCAATTAAATTTATCTTCTTTATTAACAAAATTGTCTTCTGTATTGATTGACTTCATTATTATTATTTATTAATATTAACTTTATAATTCAATTTTTTTTATATAAATTCTATTTCATAATCATCTAAATATATTAAATATTTATAGTTTCTACTACAATATATTTTAATTAAATTTTTTGGAAATCTTTTTATTAATAATTTATAATCACAAGGTAAATATAAATACTTAACACTATTAGGTAAATTATTTAATTCTTTTTCATAGTTATATATTTTATTCCAACGACGATTATAACAATAATGTTCATGATCTGTTATAAATATTATACTTTCAATTGAATTAGGTAAATTATTTAATTCTAAATTAAAATGATTTATTAATTTTAATGTTTTAACACTATTAGGAATATTATCTATTATATATTGATTATTACAACCTAATTCTAAATATAGTAATGTATTTGGTAATATTAAATTTTTATTAAATGAAAAACCTAAATATAAATGTGTCAAACAATTAATTTTTAATAAATTAATTTCTTTATTAAAACTAAATCCAAAATATAAATGTGTTAATGATGGTATTAATTCTATTTCACTATTAAATTTTGAATTTAAATATAAATGCGTTAAATTATTTGGTAAAAATTTACTTTCAATTACATTATTAAAATCACAATCCTTATCAAATATTATTTTTTTGATATTATCATTATCTAATACTTCAAGTTCATAATATAAATCATTTCTAATTACTTCTTTAAAATATATGGAAGTATCACTAATAAAACATTCTTCTAATTCTTTTATTGACATTTTATTTAAATTATATCATTTATTATAAATAAACATTCAATTTTTACTCTTTTATTAAATAAGAGTTTTTAAATATTTCATCTTCAATAGTATTATTAATTATAAATCTATAAACATTAACTATTTCTGTTTGATTTATTCTATGTAATCTTCCTATAATTTGTTTTTCAACATCTTTTAAATATAATTTATCACCAATAACTGGCTCAAAAATGATTATATTATTAACAAAACTTAAATCTAATCCAGAAGCATTATTAACTGAACTTAATATCAATAATTTAATATTATCATCATTTTTAAAATTATTTATATCATTATAGTTGTTAAATTGAATACTATTAATATTATTATCATTTAAAATTAATAATAATCTATCAATCATATCATCAAATTGTGTATATAATACAAATTTTTCATTTTTATCTAAAAGAAGATTAATTAAATAATCTATTTTAGTTGATGTTTTTACAATAATATCTTTTTTACTTGTTATATTATAAACTTTATTATTTTCATTTATAGGTTTTTTACAATAACAACATTTTTTAATATGAGTTAAAAGTATTTTTAAACAAGTATTACAATAAATATGTCCGCATTCAATAACTGATAATATTTCACCATCTTCAATAGTTTCTAAACATATAGGACATTGAACTTTTTCATTTATTATTTCATCCATTTTTGTTTTTAAAAATTTAGTTTTACTTAATATATTATTATATATAATTTCTTGTTCCATTATTTTTGTATTATAATGTTCTAAATTATATAGTAATTCTTTCTCATTATGATTTTTACATTGTTTTAAAATATTTTCTTTTTTTTCAATTAATTCTTCTAATTTTTTTAATTCAATATCACATTTTTTTTCATTTTCATTTATAACAATTAAACTAAAATTTTCTAATGTAATATTGTATTCTTCATTTTTATTATAATTTATCATAATATCACAACAATATTTTCTTAATGAATATTCATCATTACTTTGTTTTTCAATTTCACTTTGATATAATATTTCTTCATTATCATTAAAATCCATAAAAATATTATTTTCATTTATTTCAGGAAAATTAATTTCTTTAATAATATTATCCTTTGTATTTTTTCTAAAAATTTTATAATATAATCCATAGAAATATTTAAATCTATCAGTTTGTGGATGAGGTAAAAATATTTCACATAAATATTGTAATAAATACTTAATTGAATTATTTAATATAAATGGTGTTGCTGAAATACCCCACTTATATTCACAATTTGTATTACATAATATATCAAAATAATTATTATAATATTCTTGATTACTATATATTTCGTGAATTTCATCAATAATTAATCTATCATAATCACTAAAATTAATAGAAGTAATTTCTTTAAACCCCTTTATAGTAATATTTTGTATTTCATTAATATTAATATGTTTCTTTAGTTGATTGTTCCAATGTTCTACTAAATGTTCTGGAACAATAATAATTGTATTTATTTCTAAATTATAAACACATAAACATAACGCTTGTAATGTTTTACCAACACCAACATCATCCATAATTATTCCACCTTTTATTTTAATTAATTCTCTATTTATTAAAAATTCATCATCATCATAATTATAAATTCTTCCATCTGGAAAATATAATAATTTATCTGATGAAATATAATCAAATAATGGTTCTTTTTCCATTTTAATCATCCAATTAATATTATTTATTTGATAATTATATAATGGATAAATTAATTTATTTTCTAAATTTTCAATACTATTTAAATTATAAAACTTCTTTTTAGAAACATCATTGATAATATTTTCAATTTCTAAATTAAAATAGTTATCGTATTTTAATAATATATTATTTTCTAATTCAATATGGCGTTTAATAGCTGTTTTTAATGAAATATATTTTGGGTCTTTAATAAAATTTGGAGTTAATAATTCTGAATTATTTATTTTATAAAATTGAATTCTTATAAAATAATTATCTTCAAAATATTCAATATAACACGAATCAATTAATTCATCTTCAATAATCATATCTCTTAAATATAAATTTTTTTTATCATTAATAACAACCTCTTGTTTTTTAATAATCTCTGTTAAATTAATATTATTTTTTATTTTTGTTGAACCAATATCTTGAGGTTCAATATCCAAATTATAAAACAAATAAAGATCAAAATTAACAAATTCCATATTATTTGTTAATATTAACAAAAACCTATTTAATGTTATATTACTGTCTCTTATACACATCTCCGAGCCCACGAGACAGGCAGAAATCTC
>OJDV01000230.1_pt1 | contig 21464 bp, 16 predicted proteins | sample 1592911 | NCBI WGS metagenome assembly OJDV01 (sample SAMN05416860, study PRJEB24817) | seawater metagenome | isolation source: Sea water | place: Canada:Atlantic | collected 2013-11 | reverse complement strand
ATTACGGAATTACTATAATTGTTTTGTTTTTTTTATGAAGAATCTGTTGTTCCATAATTTCTTTTTTATTTTTTAGAGTATAGCTAGCTACTTCTTTTTTTGCTGCTTTTTTCTCAGCTTTTTTTGCAGAGCATCCAGCGCCACAAGAAGTGAGCGATACTGCTAGAAATAAAGTGAAAATTATATAAACAAATTTCGTCATGTGAGGTTGTAAAATTATTAATTACAAGACAAATCTATCAAGTACGAAAAGGACTACCAAATTTACTTGTTGTAAGAAGTGGATACTCGTTAAACTACACAAAATTAAAAATATTAACGTGTAACGTAGGAATAAGATTACAAATATAAAAATAGATTAGATTAAAAGTGATTCATTGCCAATAATTCATCTATATATTCTCGGGTATTGGAAAGCCTCGGAACCTTATGTTGCCCACCCAATTTATCGTGTTTTTTTAACCATTCGTTAAAAAGATCCTTTCTTGCAATATGTATTATAGGAAAGTTCAAGGTCGTGTTATTATAGCGTTTGGCTTCATAATCGCTATTAACTTCTTGTAATAATGCGTCTAATAGCTGTTTAAAGGTTTCGGTATTATCTGGAGCTTTTTTAAATTCGATGACCCATTCATGCGCTCCTTTTTCTTTTCCTTCCATAAAAATAGGTCCAGCGGTATAATCTACAATTTCAGAATGCATTAGTTTGGATGCTTTTCGAAGTGCAGCTTCCGCATTTTCAATAATAAGTTCTTCTCCAAATACATTAATATGATGCTTGGTACGTCCCGTAACTTTTATTCGATATGGATTAATAGAAGTAAACCGAACAGTATCTCCAATTTTATAACGCCATAGGCCAGCATTGGTCGTAATAACAATAGCATAATTTTTTTCCTTTTCTACTTCACTTAAAGGTATGACTTTCTCGTCTGAAGATTCATAGGTGTCCATTGGAATAAATTCATAAAAAATACCATAATCTAACATCAACAATAATTCCTTGCTTTCATTTTGGTCTTGTATAGCAAAAAACCCTTCCGAAGCATTGTACGTTTCATAATATCTAAAACTATTTCTAGGCAATATTTTTTTGTATTGCTCTACATAAGGATCGAAGCTTACGCCACCATGAAAATACACTTCTAGATTTGGCCAAACTTCAAATAAATTTTTCTTTTGGGTAGTTTCTAATACATTGTTAAGTAAAACTAATACCCAAGAAGGAACTCCCACCAAACTAGTTACGTTTTCATTAATGGTTTCGTTAACAATGGCTTGCATTTTAGTTTCCCAATCTGGCATTAAGGAAACTTCATTGCTTGGCGTGCTACTAAACTCAGCCCAGAATGGCATATTATCAATTAAAATTGCAGATAGATCCCCGAAAACAGTTCCGTTTTGTTCATATAATTCTTTGCTTCCACCAAGGCGTAAACTTTTACCAACAAATAATTCTGAATCTGGATTGTTATTTAAATACAAGCACAATAAATCTTTACTTGCCGCAAAATGACAATCTTCTAGAGATTCATTACTTACCGGAAGAAATTTACTTTTTGTACTGGTAGTTCCACTAGATTTTGCAAACCATTTTATAGGAGAAGGCCAAAATATATTGCTTTCCCCTTTGCGGGCTCTTTGGTATAAAGAATCGTTTTCTTCATAAGTAGTAACCGGGATTCTCTCGGCAAAATCTTGATAGGTTTTTATACTAGAAAAGTCATATTGATTTCCAATTTCAGTAAATCTAGCCTTAAATAATAAGCCCTTAAGTAGCTCCTCTTGTACATCTATAGGGTATTTTAAGAATAAATCTATTTGATGAATTCTCTTTTTTAAAAACCAGGTGGCTATGGAGTTTACTATTGGTATCGACATTTTTAAAACGTATCTTTATGCAATAAAAATAATCATTTTCTTTTTATGAACTACCAAGGAGTGCTAACAAAAATGCAAACCGAAATAGGGTCGCCTATACAATATTATCTGGTTTTTAAGGATGATTTCTTGAATGTCAATCAGTTGCTTAATAAAAAAATAAGTCTTCATTTTGAAGGTTACGAGTGTTTAAACTGTCATAAAGCAAAGAAAATTTACCGTCAGGGGTTTTGTTACGATTGTTTTTTTGAAATACCACAAGCTGCAGATTGGATCATACGTCCCGAGTTGAGTAAGGCGCATTTAAATATTGAAGATCGAGATCTAGAATATGAAAAAGCAGTACAACTAAAACCGCATATTGTCTATTTGGCAAATAGTAGTAATGTAAAAGTGGGAGTGACCAGAAAAACACAAGTCCCCACACGTTGGATAGATCAAGGAGCGCATGAAGCTATAGAAATCGTTGAGGTTCCAAATCGTTATTTAGCTGGAATTACAGAAGTCGCTTTAAAAAATTATGTTGGCGATAAAACCAATTGGCGCACTATGCTTAAAAATGAAATAGAAGATGAGAATTTGATTGAATGGCGCAATAAACTAAAACAGTATATCCCAGACGAGGCTAAGGAGTATTTTGTGGAGAATAATACCGAAACACATATGGAGTTTCCCGTATTACAATATCCTAAAAAACTAAAAAGTTTAAATATTGCGAAACACCTAAATTATGAAGGGGTCTTAAAAGGAATCAAAGGGCAATACCTAATTTTTGAAGATGATACCGTATTTAATGTTAGAAGTAATGAAGGTTTGGTAGTAACGATTCAGGTCTCTTAATAAAAAAATCGAATCCCTTGTAGCGTTAAAAATAAAGGAACACTGATAAGACAGATTATACAGATAAGTACTTTGTGATTTTTATTGAAAAAAATCCGTTAGAGATCTGTTAAACCCGTGTCATCCGTGTTCTATCTGTTCTATCACAAATCAATCTCCTCACCCATTTCCAATCCGAATCGTTTTCGAAGAGAGTAAACAGCGGCATATAAAAAAGGAGTGTCCAAAGCAGCAATCATTATTTTAAATAAAAACCCACTTGCTAATAGGGCACCAAATAAATTCCAATCTATTTTCCCGAAGCTACACAAAAGAAAGAGTACCGTAAAGGTGTCTACAAACTGAGATAGAAAGGTAGAAAAGTTGTTCCGAAGCCAAAGATGTTTTCCTTTTGTAACTCGTTTCCAAAAGTGAAAAATCTGAATGTCGATATATTGCGCCAACAAATATGCCATCATAGATGCTAATACAGCAATAGCAGTAGCACCAAACACCTTCGTAAATAGCGAGTCGTTAATTGGACTCCATGTAGTTGCAGGAACATAATCTGCTACAAAAACAATAAGCATCGAAAAAAAGGAGGCAAATATTCCAGCGGTTACTACTTGATTGGCTTTTTTCTTCCCATAGACTTCGCTTATAATATCGGTAATAAGAAATGTAATGGGATAAGGAAGAATTCCAACAGAAATCTCAAAAGTGTAAATTCCGAAGAAATCCCAATAAAAAAATTTTTGAAAAATCAAATTGGAAACCACTAAAGATGCGATAAACAAAGCAGCCAATATAAGGTAAATGCGTTGTGCCGCTAGCTGATCTTTTAATGTGAGTTTTGACATTGTTTTTCTTTTGTTCTTTGCGCCTTCTTTGTGAACTTTGTGGTAAAACTTTCTTAAATTCGTCTTCCAATTTAAATTAGAATCCCATTAAACCAAAGCATCAAATATATCTTTCTTTAGGAAGCAATTTAGGTAATAAATTTGAATACCTGCAAAAAGCAATCTACTCCATTTTTGAAGAATTGGGGTCTATCGTTAAAATATCGCCAGTTTATCAAACCCCAGCTATAGGTTTTGATGGGGATGACTTTTTAAATTGTGTGATTCAAATTAGGTCGAATTTTTCTCCTTCAGAAACATTAAAAAAGGTGTTATCTATAGAAAAGGAATTGGGTAGAGTACGCGAAGAGTCAAATGGTTATTCTTCACGTCCAATTGATATTGATATCTTATTTTTTGATGATGAAATAATTGCATCAAAAGATCTTTTGATTCCGCATCCCGAAATTCAGAATAGGAGGTTTGTATTGCAACCTTTGGTAGATATTTCGGAATCTTTAATCCACCCAAATTACTCTAAAAGCTGTTTGGTTCTTTTAAAGGAAACTAAAGATGATAGTGAGATAGTAAAGCAGTCTCAAAAACTTAGGAACCCCATATTGGATTACGATATTTCAAAATTTAGATACATTGCAATTGAAGGAAATATTGGCGCTGGTAAAACAAGTTTAGCAACTAAAATGGCTGCCGATTTCAATTCAAAATTAGTGTTGGAGCGATTTAAAGAAAATCCTTTTTTACCAAAATTTTATAAAGAGCCCGATCGCTATGCATTTCCTTTAGAAATGTCTTTTTTAGCAGATCGATACCAACAGTTATTAGACGATTTAACTCAATACGATTTATTTAAAGAAAATGTAATTGGAGATTATGATAGTTATAAATCACTAATTTTCGCAAAAATAACACTTCAAGAAGAAGAATTTACGCTCTATAAAAAACTGTTCCATTTAATGCATAAGGATTTGTCAAGTCCTGATCGGTATGTGTACTTATATCAAAATACGGAACGTTTATTAGAAAATATAAAAAATAGAGGTAGAGATTTTGAGCAGAAAATTGAAGCAAATTATCTTCAAAAAATAAATGAAGGATATATGGAGTTTATACGGAACCAACATAGTGATACTATAAAAATTATAGATATTTCTGAGATGGATTTTGTAAATAACAGAAAGGATTACCTTCAAGTATTAAAAGAAATTATAAGCTAAAATAGGATGAAAAAAATCTTCAGAAATAATGGTGCAATTGGAGCTTTATTAGACGAATACGAAAAATCTATTTTCGAATTAGAGCAAGTAATCAAAGAGGTTACACCAGAAGAGTTAGTAAAGGTTGCTGATTCAGAAACAAAAGATCCAGATTGTAAATCCATACAAACTGTCTTAACTCATATAATTGGTTCAGGCTATGGCTATGCGGTTATTATCCGAAATTATTTTGGGGAAAAAGAAGCATATAGAGATGACATGTTTTTTAATACGCTAGAGGAATATCGACTTGAATTGCAAAAAATGTTTCAGTATAATGTGCAATTATTTGAGGATTACCCAACAATTAAGTTGGAAGAATACAAAAATGAAAATAAAATATTAGTCCGTTGGGGACAACGATACGATGTAGATCAATTAATGGAACATGCTATTGTTCATATAATACGACACCGTAGACAGATTGAAAAATTTCTATTAAAAATAAGAGCTTAAATCTCTATATTTTTTCGCTTAAAAAAATAAATACTTAAAAAAGTTTGCATATTAACTTTTTGTGACTGAATATTTGCAGCTCAAAGTTCAAACACTTATTGAAACTGTTATCAAGAAAGGTGGAGGGATTAGACCCTTTGAAGCCTTAGCAACCCTTTATTCATAAAGTAGGTGCTAAATTCTACCAATTTGTCATTTCGAATACCATCGAAAAAAATCAAATAGATAGATAACTAAAAGAAATTATATTCCATAATTTCTATTTATTCTTAATAACATTTTTTTTAAAAGGTACGTCTGTAACAAGACGCATTTTGAATTTGATTTAATCTATTTATTAATTCAAAATTAAAAAAAATGAATGCAACACAAATTATCCACTCTATTCCGAGTGATCCGTTAACAGGAGCTATTTCAGTTCCAGTTTATCAGACTTCGACGTTTATTCAAGAAGCACCAGGCGTAAACAAAGGATTTGATTATGCCAGAAGTAACAATCCAACACGTAAAGTTTTAGAAGACGTTGTGGCAAAATTAGAAAATGGGGATGCAGGCTTTGCCTTTTCCACTGGTCTTGCCGCAATAGACGCTGTTTTAAAATTACTGTCTATTGGCGATGAAATTATCGCCGTAGATGATATTTACGGCGGAGCTTATCGATTATTTACCCATGTCTACGAAAAACTAGGCATAAAAGTTAATTACGTAGATACCACAGAGGCTAACAATATTGCGAAAAACATCAGCAGTAAAACAAAGCTTATTTGGATTGAATCACCTACCAATCCAACCCTAAAAGTATCCGATATAAAAGAAATATCTAAAATTGCAAAAAGTATAGATGCCCTTTTAATTGTCGACAATACTTTTGCAAGTCCAATTGCACAAAACCCGATAGATTTGGGTGCAGATATTGTAATTCATAGTGGTACAAAATACATTGCTGGGCATTCCGATTTGGTTGCTGGTTTGGTGATTACAAAGACAGCAGAGCTTTCAGAGAAAATTAAGTTTGTACAAAATGCTTCCGGTGCTGTATTAGGACCTTGGGATTGTTTTTTAACTATTAGAGGAATTGAAACTCTAGAAATTCGTTATAAAAAACAATGCGAAAATGCCTATAGAGTTGCTAAGTATTTAGTAAATCACGAAGCAGTACAAGAGGTTTTTTACCCAGGATTAGCAAGCCATAAAAATCATGAGATTGCAAAACGACAACAGAATGGACTTTTTGGAGGAATTGTATCTTTTACTTTAAAAGAAGACACCCAAGAAGAAGCAGTTAATGTAGTAACGAATACGCAGTATTTTAAATTGGCAGAAAGCTTAGGTGGGGTAAAAAGTTTATTATGCCATCCAGCTCAAATGACACATGCTTCTATTCCAAGAGAGATTAGATTGAAATCTGGAATTAAAGACTCATTAATTCGATTGTCTTGTGGAATAGAATGTGCAGATGACTTAATATCCGATTTATCAGAGAGCCTGAAAAGTATCACTAAGAAAAAGAATTCTCTTTTTATCTAAATCGATTTGATATGAGTATAGCTGTAAATAATAGCGCTAAATCCTTAGTGGATTTAGCGCTATTAAAAAAGAAACAAATCAACCTGGCAATATTTGGCCATGGTAATGTTGGTAGTATTTTGATAAATCAAATACTTGCATCCCAAAAAGAAATTTCAAAACGAAGGTCTTTAGAATTTAACATTTTCGCAATTGCTAATTCTTCCACTTTATTATTAAATGAAGTGGGTGTTGATGAAAATTGGAATCAAACTAAGAATAAAAATGGGGTTTCCTTTTCGGTAACCGATGTGATTTCTTTCGCCAAGAAAAATAATTTAGAAAATCTAATCGCAATAGATAATACAGCAAACCAATCGTTTGTAGAAGACTATAAGTCTTTGGTGGAAGCGGGTTTTAATTTAGTGTCTTCTAATAAAATTGGAAATACACTTAGTTTAGATTATTACCAAGAACTGAGAAATATTCTTGCATTAAATAAGAAAGAATATTTATACGAAACCAATGTGGGAGCTGGACTTCCATTGGTAGATACCATAAAGTTATTGCATCTATCAGGTGAAAATATCACAAGAATTAAAGGGATATTTTCTGGGTCATTGAGTTATTTGTTTAATAATTTTTCGGAGGAAAACGAACCTTTTAGTAAAGTACTGCAACGTGCAATTTCTAAAGGTCTTACCGAACCAGATCCTCGGGAAGATTTAGGAGGGAATGATGTAGGTAGAAAATTGTTAATCTTAGCTCGTGAACTCGAATTGCATAATGAGTTCTCAGATGTAAAGATTGAAAACCTTATTCCTAAAGCATTACGCAAAGTTTCGAAAGAGGCTTTTCTAAACAACTTGCAAGATTTTGATGTTCCCTACCATTTAAAAAAGAAGAATCAAGACTCTGATCATGTCCTTCGCTATGTTGGGGATCTTCATGGGGATCTTTCTAAAAATGATGGTGCCTTTCTGGATGTGCGGTTGGTCTCTGTTCCTAAGAATAGTATGTTAGGTCAGATAAAAGGAAGTGATTCCATTTTTGAAATCTATACAGAAAGTTATGGTAAAAATCCAATCATAATTCAAGGTGCTGGCGCAGGAGCTTCGGTTACAGCAAGGGGAGTATTTGGAGATATTTTACGTTTAAGTGATAAATTAAATTAGAGTAATATGGGATCTATTTGGCAAGAAATTGAAAAAAGAATATTAGTTTTAGATGGGGCGATGGGAACCATGCTTCAGGATTATAATTTTTCTGAAGAAGATTTCCGAGGAGAACGATTTAAGGATTATTCGAGCCCCTTAAAAGGGAATAACGATTTGTTGTCGCTAACACAGCCTGGTGCTATTTCTGAAATTCATCGAAAGTATTTTGAAGCGGGAGCAGATATTGTAGAAACCAATACTTTTTCAGGAACTACGATTGCGATGGCAGATTATCATTTGGAAGACTTGGTCTACGAATTAAATTATGAATCTGCTAAAATTGCCAAAAAAGTAGCAGAAGAGTTTAGCAAATCAGATCCAAATAAACCTCGTTTTGTAGCTGGGAGTATCGGCCCTACAAATAGAACGGCAAGTATGTCTCCAGATGTTAACGACCCGGGATATAGAGCTGTAACTTTTAATGATTTACGAGTAGCTTATAGATTGCAAGTAGAAGGTTTATTAGATGGTGGCGTAGATCTGTTATTGGTAGAAACCGTCTTTGATACTTTAAATGCAAAAGCAGCATTATTTGCTATAGATGAGGTTTTAGAGGAGAGAAATATTCAAGTGCCAATAATGGTATCCGGAACAATTACTGATGCCTCGGGGAGAACACTCTCGGGGCAAACAGTAGAAGCTTTTTTAGCTTCTGTTTCTCATATTCCCTTATTGAGTGTTGGCTTTAATTGTGCGCTAGGAGCAGACCAATTAAAACCATATTTGCAGAATTTATCCTCTAAAACAGAATTTTACACATCCGCTCATCCTAATGCTGGATTACCTAATGCATTTGGAGAATACGAACAAACCCCTAAACAAATGCAAGCTTTAATTGAAAGTTACTTGCAAGATAATATCGTAAATATTATTGGAGGCTGTTGTGGAACCAATCCGAAGCACATCAAGGCAATTGCTGATGTTGCCAAAAATTATCAACCTAGAAAAGCTAACCAATATGCTTAAAAGCAAACCAAAATATTTAACATTATCGGGTTTAGAACCTTTGGTGATTACTCCTAATACTAATTTTGTAAATGTAGGGGAACGTACTAATGTTACAGGTTCTCGTAAGTTTTTACGCCTAATTAAAGAAGGAAATTTCACCGAAGCGATTGAGGTTGCAAGAAATCAGGTAGAAGGTGGCGCTCAGATTATTGATGTTAATATGGATGAAGGGTTGCTAGATGGTAAAGAGGCAATGGTTACATTTTTAAATCTAATTGCTTCCGAACCTGATATTGCTCGAGTGCCTTTAATGATCGATAGTTCTAAATGGGAAATTATTGAAGCAGGATTGCAAGTGGTACAAGGAAAAAGTATTGTAAACTCTATAAGTTTAAAAGAAGGAGAGGAGCAATTTATAAAACAAGCAAGATTGGTAAAGCGTTATGGTGCTGCTGTAATCGTAATGGCTTTTGATGAAGTAGGGCAAGCAGATACCTATCAAAGACGTGTCGATATTTGCAAGAAATCTTATGATGTTTTGGTAAATAAAGTTGGATTCCCTCCCCAAGATATTATTTTCGATCCTAATATTTTTCCAGTGGCAACTGGATTAGAAGAGCATAGAAAAAACGCCTTAGATTTTTTTAAAGCCACTAAATGGATTCGAGAAAATTTACCTCATGTGAATGTTTCGGGTGGGGTTAGTAATGTGTCATTTTCTTTCCGAGGGAATAATACTGTTAGGGAAGCGATAAATGCTGCGTTTTTATATCATGCAATCCAACATGGAATGACCTTAGGGATTGTAAATCCTGAAATGTTAGAAGTCTATGACAGTATTCCAAAAGATTTATTAGATAGAGTGGAAGCAGTTCTATTTGATAAAAGTGAGGATGCTACAGAGCGTTTATTAGATTTTGCTGAAAGCCTAAAGGGGCAAAAAAAGGAAAAGGAATCTGTAGTACAAGAATGGAGAAGCGAGGACTTACAAAGTCGAATTACCCACTCTTTAGTAAAAGGAATCGATAAGTTTATTATAGAAGATGTGGAAGAAGCTAGATTAGCATCAAGCAAGCCTATTGAGGTAATTGAAGGAAATTTAATGACAGGAATGGGTGTTGTTGGAGATCTTTTTGGAAGTGGAAAAATGTTCCTTCCCCAAGTAGTGAAGTCTGCAAGAGTAATGAAAAAAGCAGTTGCTTATTTACAGCCCTATATTGAATTAGAAAAAAACGAAAAAGCGAGTTATTCGGGTAAAATATTAATGGCAACCGTAAAAGGCGATGTTCATGATATTGGTAAAAATATTGTGAGTGTTGTTTTAGGATGTAATAATTATGAAATAATTGACTTAGGAGTTATGGTGCCTCCAGAAAAAATAATTGAAGTCGCCATTAAGGAAAAAGTGGATGTAATTGGCTTAAGTGGTTTGATTACACCATCCCTTGATGAAATGGTATATCTATCTCAAGAATTAGAAAAGAAAAGCATTAATATTCCTCTTTTAATTGGTGGAGCAACAACCTCTAAAGCACATACTTCGGTGAAAATTGCTCCTCATTATAACCATACCGTGGTTCATGTAAATGATGCTTCTAGAGCGGTAACGGTTGTAGGGGATTTATTAAAAAAGGACAATGTCTTATATAAAAGTCAGATTAGAGAAGAGTATGATTTATTTAGAGAGAAATTTTTAAATAGATCTAAGAAGAAAGAATTTTTGTCTCTTGAAAAAGCAAGAGAGAATCAACTAAAAATTGATTGGAAAACTTCAGAAATACATAAACCCAAACAGATGGGAGTGCAAACTATTCAAGATTTTGACATTTCTAAATTAGTAGATTTTATAGATTGGTCACCTTTTTTCAGAAGTTGGGATTTGCATGGAAAATATCCAAATATTTTAAATGATGCTATAGTTGGTGAGCAAGCGATTCAATTGTTTGCGGATGCTCAAGAGTTATTAGACCGAATTATAAATGAAAAATTACTAAAAGCTAAAGCGGTGTTTGGTTTGTTTAAAGCCAATACGATTAACATCGATGATATTGAATTTTTTTATGGAGAAGAAGAGAATTTGAAAGGCACCTTTTTAACCCTTCGACAACAGTTGAAGAAAAAAGAAGGTGCTTCAAATTTTGCGCTTTCTGATTTTATTGCTCCAAAAGAAACAGGAAAGCAGGATTATATAGGTTGCTTTTGTGTTACCACAGGATTTGGCACTCAAGAATTAGCAGAACAATTTGAAAAAGATTTAGATGATTATAATTCGATAATGATAAAAGCCTTGGCGGATAGATTGGTAGAAGCCTTTGCCGAATATTTACACGAGCAAGTTAGAAAAGACCATTGGGGATATGCATCCGATGAAAAGTTGACAAATTCAGAATTAATAAAAGAAAATTATAAAGGAATTAGACCAGCACCTGGCTATCCTGCTTGCCCAGATCATTTAGAGAAACATACCATTTGGGAAGTGCTTCAGGTTAAGGAAAATATAGGAGTAACACTTACCGAAAGTTTGGCAATGTGGCCAGCGGCAAGTGTAAGTGGCTATTATTTTGCCAATAAACAGGCGAAATATTTTGGGCTTGGAAAGATGAAACAAGACCAAGTAGAAGACTATAGTAAAAGAAGAAATATTAACAAGGAAGAAGCTCAAAAGTGGTTGAATCCTAATATTGCCTATGAGTAGATGAAAGTAACAGAACATATAAATAATGCCAAAGGAAATCCTTTGTTTTCCTTCGAAATACTGCCTCCTTTAAAAGGGCAGCATATTCAATCTATATTCGATAATATAGATCCATTAATGGAATTTAAGCCTCCATTTATTGATGTAACCTATCATCGGGAGGAGTATGTTTATACCGAAATGGAAAATGGATTACTTCAGAAAAAAGTGGTTCGAAAACGACCAGGAACGGTTGGGATTTGTGCTGCAATTCAAAACAAGTATCAAGTAGATGCCATCCCTCATATTTTATGTGGCGGATTTACAAAAGAAGACACCGAAAATTTCTTGATAGATTTAGATTTTTTAGGAATCGATAATGTGATGGCATTACGAGGAGATGCAGTAAAAAGCGAGACTTATTTTTCGCCAGAAAAAGAAGGACATTCCTTTGCTAGTGAATTAGTGAATCAGGTACTAGAATTAAATAAAGGAATTTATTTAGACGATTCTTTACAAAATACTTCCGCAACCAATTTTTGTATTGGTATAGCTGGATATCCTGAAAAGCATATGGAAGCCCCTAGTTTGGATAGTGATATTCATTTCTTAAAAGAAAAGATTAAAAATGGGGCAACTTATATGGTTACTCAAATGTTTTTTGATAATGAAAAGTTTTTCAGTTTTGTAAAAAGATGTAGAGAAGAAGGGATTACAATTCCTATCATTCCGGGATTGAAGCCAATTGCAACAAAAAAACAGCTCAATTTAATTCCACATCGATTTCATGTTGATTTACCAGATGATTTAGTTCGAGAAGTATTAAAATGTAAAGATAATAGTCAAGTAAGAGAAGTTGGAATTGAATGGTGTATTCAGCAATCTAAAGAATTAAAAGAGAGTGGAATTCCTGTTTTACATTATTACTCAATGGGAAAAAGTGATAATATTAAAACAATTGCTTCCTCCATATTTTAAGAAAATAAGCCTGATAATTTTTTAATTATCAGGCTTATGATTATTACAAAGAAAAAAATATTATCCTCTTCTTCCCCCGCCGCCACGGCTTCCACCTCTACTTCCACCGCGACTTCCACCGCTTGATCTAGAATTATTGTAGCTACGATTACCAGAGCTTCTATTTTGATAAGACCTGTTTAGGTTTTGTTGTGTAGATCTGTTTTGTTGGGTAGATCTATTTGAGTTTTGCTGTGATGATCTATTTGTTGAATTTTGAGGCCTTTGATTAGTACTTGGACTTTGTCTATTAGAACGGCTATCAAAACTTCCATTTTGATTACGCTGATAAACATTTCCTTTTTTATCAGAGTACATATTATTAGACTTTCCTGAAGCGCGGGACTTATTATTAATATTGCTAGATCCTCTGTTGTTATTAGAATTTCTTACCCCAGAGCTTCTATTATTATATACATTTCTATTACGACTAGAATTTCTGCTACCTGCGGCATACCCTCTACGATAACCATTACTTGCTCCTCTATGATAGCCACGTCTGTATCCTCTTCTGTATCCTCCACGATATCCACGAGGACCCCAGTAAGCTCTTCTGTAAGGGTGAAATCCCCAGCCTACCCAGCCATAGCCAATTCCGTAATGGAAACCCCATCCACCATATGGACTATAATGAACTCCGTATCCCCAAGTTACATGTCTTGGATAATAATAATGACCGTACCAAGGATAGTAATAATAGCCAGTACCATATACAACCACACCATTATAAATATAGGAGTGGGTATAACCTGGTAAATATCCTACATAGACTACCTCAGGGGTAGAATCATATACATAAGTATATTTAACATTATATACAGGACTATCTGCAGGAATTTCATCTACTTTAGTAGGTTTTTTATCTGAAACAGTCCAAGGACCTGTTGCTTTTTCAGAATAAAACCAAACCGCATTATCTACACAATAATAAGTTCCATCAATCAATAATACCGATTTATCTGTATTTTTCGCATAAGACATTTCTGTTCCTTCTATTTTTTCAAATTCAGGATCACCATCATATTTCACTTCTACTTTTGCAGTTTTTCTATCTATAGTAGCCGTTTGAGGGATTGATTGTTCTAATAATGCTGCCGAAGCTTCTGGAGTCCCTGGAATACTTGCTCTCACAGTTTCCATATCTGAATTTTCTGGAATTAACAGAAATTCTTCAGGAAGATTTCCAGGTTCTTCAAAAATCCATTCCCCATTTTCTAATGATTTGGATTTATACCAACGACCAGCAAGTAAAATGTAATGGTTTTGAGAAGTGATGTCCATTAGGATATCAATTTCAGAATTAGGAACGTACAATAAATTGGTGCCTTCAATAGCTTTATAGTCAATTTCACCAGATATTTGGATAAGTTCAGAAGGATCTGTAACGACAATTAATTCTGGAGCTTCTTTAAAGGAATCTTCTTCCTCTGTATCTGCTTCTTTATCTTCTAGATTCTCTTTGGCAAATTTTTCAATTTTTGATGGTACTCTTTTAGTTGCTTTCCAACCTTTTAAAATATCTGTAGAGGTATACCAAAATTTACCTCCCTTTAAATAATAATCCTTTTTACCAGCCTTCTTAACAATAAAAAAGGTAGTGTTTACAACATATTCCAATTCTTCCTTTTCATCTTTCTTTAAAATTGGTTTCCCGTCAATCACTATAAGTACAGCCGGTGTAGTTCTTACATATATTTTAGGTGCATCATTTTTAATATTATCGGATAATGCTTTTCGCTTATCCACTTCTTCTAATGAAGAAGCCAATCTATCTAGGGACATTTCAATATCCCAAGACTCTATTTCTTTAGCTAAAATTAAAGCAAATTGATCCCCTTTATCTGCATCAACAATCTCTGGGAAATGAGTCTTTACAATATGCATTTTTTCTAATAAGGCAGTTCGTTTCTCCTTATCAGTAGATAAATTAGCTTTAAACCAAACTGCTCCAAAAATCATTTCTTTTTCGGCAATCTTTACGGTTACCGCCATTCTTCCTTCTAAAACATTACCTTCAAAAGATTCTAGTTGAGGTTGGTATAGAGTAATAACTGATTTATTAGGTGTTACAATCTCCTTAGGCCAAGTAAAAGCATCTTCTGTTTCTTGAGCATTTAAAGAGAAATTATTACAGATAAAAACAGTTAGTAATAATAGAATTATTTTTTTCATGAATTTTTTTTATAATTTAATTTTTTTTTCAAACACATAGGGTAAAGTTTTACAAACAAATTTATGAAAGTTTTACAAACAAATCCCAAACTACGACACCACAACTTACTGAAATGTTTAAGGAATGTTTAGTTCCATACTGTGGAATTTCAATAACTGCATCACTTGTAGAAACTACTTCTTGTTGTACACCTTTTACTTCATTGCCAAAAACAATTGCATAGGTTGTATTTTCTTTGGTTTTAAAGTTTTCTAAGGAAACAGAATTTTCAGATTGCTCAATACTTAGGATTTCAATATTTTGTTCTTTAAGTTTTTGAATTAATTCTATGGTGTTTTCTGTATATTCCCAATCCACACTATCCGTTGCGCCTAGAGCAGTTTTATGAATGTCTTTATGTGGAGGTGTTGCAGTGATTCCGCAGAGATATATTTTCTGAACTAAAAAAGCATCTGCGGTACGAAAAACAGATCCAATATTATTGAGGCTTCTAATATTATCTAAAATAATTATTAAAGGCGTTTTTTTGGAGGTTTTATATTCTTCAGGAGATATACGAAGAAGTTCGCTATTTTTTAACTTTCTGTTTTGCATGATTATTTGAAAATTCAAAGGTACAATCTTCAAATTGTATGAGCCATTCATTTTAAGGATTGTTGATAAAAGCCAATAATTCAGATAGAAAGGGTTTTAAATAAAAGGAGTATTTTTTTACTTTAGCCTATTCAGATTTATTTATAAAAAATGGCAAAGAAAGTCACCCCATTAATGAAGCAGTACAATGCCATAAAGGCAAAGTATCCTGATGCCTTATTGTTATTTAGGGTAGGGGATTTTTACGAAACTTTTGGAGAAGATGCCATTAAGGCTGCAGGTATTTTAAATATTACCCTTACTGCAAGAAATAATGGAGGAGATGGAGAAAAGATTGAACTGGCTGGTTTCCCGCATCATTCTTTAAATACCTATTTACCAAAATTAGTGATGGCAGGCTGTAGAGTGGCAATTTGTGACCAATTAGAAGACCCTAAGCAAACTAAGAAAATTGTAAAAAGAGGAGTTACCGAATTAGTAACTCCAGGAGTTGCTTTAAGCGATGATATTCTTACCGCAAAATCAAATAATTTTTTAGCAGCAATTCATTTTGGTGCTTCGTCCTTTCGACAAAGCTCAGGACAAGCAAACTCAGCAACCAAAAAAGAAGAAATTGGGGTGTCCTTTTTAGATGTATCAACTGGAGAGTTTCTAACATCACAGGGTTCTGCAGAATATATCGACAAATTACTTCAAAATTTTAGCCCCTCAGAAGTATTAATATCCAAGCAAAAACGAAAACTTTTTACAGAAACCTTTGGAGATAACTTTCATGTTTTTCATTTAGAGGATTGGGTTTTTCAGACCGATTATGCAACCGAAACTTTAAATAGTCATTTTAAAACGACATCCTTAAAAGGATTTGGAATTGCACATTTATCCTCTGGGATTATTTCATCTGGTGCAGCACTTCATTATTTATCTGAAACCAGGCATAATAAGCTACAGCACATATCAAAAATAGCTAGAATTGCTGAAGATGCTTATGTTTGGATGGATCGATTTACTATTGGAAATTTAGAATTATATCATTCCACTTCGCAAAATGCAGTAACCTTATTGGATGTTATTGACAGTACAATTTCCCCAATGGGAGGAAGATTGTTAAAACGCTGGGTAGCGCTTCCGCTAAAAAATAAAGACAAAATAACTAGTCGTCATGAGGTGGTTAGTTATTTGTTAGAGGAGCCAATAGTTCTCGATAAAATTCAACTCAATATTAAGCGTATTGGTGATTTAGAACGTTTAATATCTAAAGTTGCTACAGGAAAAGTAAGTCCGAGAGAAGTGATCCATCTTAAGAATTCTTTAGAGGCAATTGTTCCAATTAAGTTACAAGCAGAACAAGCGAATAACGAATCGATTAAGATTATTGGGGAGCAATTGCAAGATTGTGAATTACTCCGAGAGAAAATTAAAGCTACTTTAAACGAAGAAGCTCCTGTATTAATTCAGAAAGGTAATGCCATTGCTGAAGGAGTTTCCGAAGAATTAGATGAATTAAGAAGTATTGCAAAAGGTGGAAAGGACTACCTAAATGGGATGTTAAAGCGGGAAACAGAACGCACAGGAATTACCTCCTTAAAAATTGCATCCAACAATGTGTTTGGATATTATATAGAAGTTAGAAACAGCCATAAAGATAAAGTTCCAGAAGAATGGATTCGCAAGCAAACTTTGGTAAATGCAGAACGTTATATCACCGAAGAACTAAAAGAATACGAAACTAAAATCCTTGGAGCTGAAGAAAAAATTGCAGTATTAGAACAAGATATCTTTGCGAAATTAATAGAATGGATGCTTCAATATATTGCACAAGTTCAGCAAAATGCAAGATTAATTGGCGAATTGGATTGTTTGTGTTCTTTTGCTTCCAATGCAAAAACATCCAATTATACTCGACCATTTATTGACGATACTTTCGAGATTGATATTAAAGAAGGAAGGCATCCTGTTATTGAAAAACAACTTTCGCCAGATTCCCCTTTTATTGCTAACGATGTCTATCTGGACAGAGAGATGCAACAAGTTATTATGATTACGGGGCCTAATATGAGTGGTAAATCTGCGATTCTTAGGCAAACCGCATTAATCGTTTTAATGGCGCAAATAGGAAGTTTTGTTCCTGCAAAAGCAGCAAGGTTGGGTATAGTAGATAAAATATTTACTAGAGTTGGTGCGAGTGATAATATCTCTATGGGCGAATCTACTTTTATGGTAGAGATGAATGAAGCAGCAAGTATTTTAAATAATATATCAGATAGAAGTTTGGTCTTATTAGATGAAATTGGGAGGGGGACTAGTACCTATGATGGTATTTCTATAGCCTGGGCAATTAGCGAATATTTGCATGAGCATCCAAGTAAAGCAAAGACTTTATTTGCTACTCATTATCATGAGCTCAATGAAATGACAGAAACTTTTGATCGAATTAAAAACTATAATGTTTCGGTAAAAGAATTAAAAGACAATGTTCTTTTTCTTCGGAAATTAGTGCCTGGAGGTTCTCATCATAGTTTTGGGATTCATGTTGCGAAAATGGCAGGCATGCCGCAAGCTGTTTTAGATCGAGCAAATAAAATATTAAAACGTCTTGAGAAATCCCATTCTTCTGAAGAGTTAACCGAAGAAATGAAGGCCATTGCAAAAGATGAAATGCAATTGAGTTTTTTTAAATTAGACGATCCGCTTTTGGAAGATATAAAAAACGAAATTCTCGATTTAGATATTGACACTCTTACTCCTGTCGAAGCTTTAATGAAGCTAAATGAAATTAAACGAATGCTTCAACCAAAGGCAAACATTAAGTTTAAAAAATAAAAGACAATATTAAAATTATATCGTAAATTTATAGAGCCTTTTATCTGAAAAACAGAACCTTAAATTTATGGAGAATGATACCTGAAGAAATAAAATCTGTACTTGCGAATCTAATAGAAGCTAATATTTTACCTAAAACCATGTCTACAAAAAAAGTGGTAAACTATTTAAAAAGTAAGGAATTCCATAGAGCTAAATTATACGAGCCAAAATTTAAAAAAATCCTAGGAAGACGTAGAAAAGGGGTCAGAAATTTTGAATTTGACACTCTAAAAGTAATAGAGTTTGAATTAAAATCTCAAGGCACTATAGATTTTTCATGATTTTAAAATAGTGCAGATTCCCATTAAACATTAGAGTTTTGGTTTAAGAATTACTTTTTTCCATTTCTAATAAATGAGCCATAGTAGGAATTATTCTTTTGTGTTTTGTCACAAATGGATTGGTTTTATCCCATACATAACCAGCTAAGACTGCACAAATCTGAGCTTTGATTTCAGGATTTTCAGGTCTGTGAAAAAATAATTTCTGTAGGTTACCAGTATACCACTCATTTACATAAGTTTTAAAAACGGTTACTCCTTCGGTAATGTATTCCGTGTATTCTTTTTCCCAATCTACTGCATTTCCTTTTAATTGTTTTGCAACTAACTTGGCTGCTAATAAAGAGGATTCTGTAGCAAAGGTTACTCCAGATGAGAAAACTGGATCTAAAAACTCTGTGCTATTACCAGTTAACACATAGCCTTTTCCATATAATTGTTTTACAGAAACAGAATAGTTTTTAATTAAAACTGGTTCGAATAAGTAGTCAATATCTTCGAATCGATCTTTAAAAAAATTGGATTGACGAACCATTGCTTGTAATTTTTCTGTGGTATTTCCATCAAAAGATTCGATATGTTCGGTAGGTCCAACGTAACCTATACTTGTGTTTCCGTCTGAAAATGGAATTATCCATAACCAAGTTTGAGTATCTAAAACATCAAAAGTGATTCGAGTGCCTTGATATCCTTCAGGTCTTTTTAAATCTTTTACATGTGTAAATACAGAAGAGTGTTTTGGTAATTCTGAGGGTAGACTTAAATTTAACAATCTAGGTAAAACCCTTCCGTAACCACTAGAGTCAATTATGTTTTTGGCAGTAATGGTATAATTGTTTCCGTTTTCATCTTTAATCGTTGTTGTGGAAACCCCATTTTCATCAAATGTAACAGCAATTACTTCATGTTCAAAAGCGATATCAACTCCTTTTTTTACAAGTTCTTGTGCCAAGACATTATCGAAATCTGCTCTTGGTACTTGCCAAGTCCAATCCCAACCATTACCATGTTTTTTGCTAAAATCGAATTCACATACTAGATCCCCTTGTAAAAAACGAGCACCTTCCTTTTTCTCAAAACCAAAACCCTTTAAAGCGTCTAATAGCCCAGCCTCTTCAAAGTGATCCATACACCGAGGTAATAAGCTTTCGCCAATAACAAATCTTGGGAACTTGCTTTTTTCTACTACTTTTATATTTACATTATTATTGTGTAAATAGGAAGCTGAAACACATCCTGAAGGTCCTGCTCCAATGATTAAAACATCGATTATTGTGTCTTTCAAAATTGATTATTTTAGTGTAAAAAATTGTTTTAAATTTGCATACTAAATTAATGATTTTAAATCTAAAATCATTCAATAACTATTAAATGTTAAAAGACAGAGGAAGTTTGGATATTGAGCGTTTTAAAGAAGTAGTTTTTAATGGTGATACGCTTCAGATAGACCAAACAGTAGTAGATAGAGTAACTAAAAGTTTCGAATTTCTTAAAGAATTTTCAGAAAATAAAATTATATATGGAGTAAATACTGGTTTTGGTCCAATGGCTCAGTATAAAATTCAGGATTCAGAAAGAAATCAACTTCAATATAACCTAATAAGAAGTCACGCCTCAGGTACTGGAAATCCTATAGACCCAAGATGTGTGAAAGCTGCAATGTTGGCCAGATTAAATACTTTGTGTTTAGGGAATTCTGGTGTACATGTTACCGTAATTCAATTAATGACCGAGTTAATAAATCGTGATATAACACCTTTGATATTTGAGCATGGTGGTGTAGGAGCAAGTGGAGATTTGGTGCAATTAGCACATTTAGCTTTGGTGTTAATTGGAGAAGGGGAAGTGTTTTATAAAGGCGAATTAAAATCAACCAAAGAAGTTTTTGAAATTGAAAATTTAACTCCTATTGAAGTTAAATTACGAGAAGGACTAGCCTTGATGAATGGTACTTCGGTGATGACAGGTATTGGTCTTGTAAATACTGTTAATACTAGAAAGCTTTTAAATTGGGCAGTAATTTGTTCTTCAGCAATAAATGAAATAGTTCAAGCATATGACGATCATTTGTCTAGCGAATTAAATGAATCTAAAAAACATATAGGGCAACAGCAAATTGCACAAAAAATGCGGGAGCATTTAAGTGATAGTACCTTAACAAGAAAGAGAGAACAACACTTATATAAAGATAATAATGGAGTGACTGTTTTTGAGGAAAAAGTTCAGGAATATTATTCTTTGCGTTGTGTGCCTCAAATTTTAGGGCCAGTTTTAGATACTTTAAATCATACTGAAAAAATACTGATAGAAGAGGTAAATTCGGCAAATGACAATCCTATTGTTAATGTTGAAAAAAAGAGTGTATACCACGGAGGTAATTTTCATGGAGATTATGTGTCTTTAGAAATGGATAAGTTAAAGCTGGTAGTGACTAAAATGACGATGCTAGCAGAAAGACAGTTAAATTATTTATTAAATTCACGTTTAAACGATTGCTTGCCACCTTTTGTAAACTTGGCAAAATTGGGTCTTAATTTTGGAATGCAAGGAGTACAGTTTACCGCAACTTCCACCACCGCTGAAAGTCAAATGCTATCGAACCCCATGTATGTGCATAGTATTCCAAATAATAACGATAATCAAGATATTGTGAGCATGGGAACAAATGCAGCAACGATTACCAAGAAAGTAATTGAAAATTCTTTTGAAGTAATTGCAATAGAATTAATCACCATTGTTCAAGCTATAGAATACCTTAAGGTACAGGATAAGGTGTCATCAGAAACGAAAAAAATGTACGATGCAATTAGAGAAATTGTTCCTATCTTTACTGAAGACGTGGTGATGTACCCCTTTGTAAATAAGGTAAAAGAATATATTACCTGTCTCTTATACACATCTCCGAGCCCACGAGACAGGCAGA
>OJDV01000229.1_pt1 | contig 21650 bp, 24 predicted proteins | sample 1592911 | NCBI WGS metagenome assembly OJDV01 (sample SAMN05416860, study PRJEB24817) | seawater metagenome | isolation source: Sea water | place: Canada:Atlantic | collected 2013-11 | reverse complement strand
CTTTTTAAGATATGGCTAAAGTAAAATATTATTACGATTCTGAAACGCTTTCTTACCGAAAAATAGAGCGCAAAAAAAGAACTACTTTAAAGTTTGCCATGTTGTTTGTTGTAGCATCAGCTTTATTTGGATTTCTATTCGTTTTTATTGCAAGCCAATATATTGAATCACCTAAGGAACGCGCTTTAAAAAGAGAACTCGCTAATTTAGAATTACAATACAAACTCATTAATAAACGTGTTGACAATGCATTTGCTGTTTTAGAAAGTGTAGAAGAACGAGATAACGCGATTTACCGATTATATTTTGAAGCCAACCCTATACCTTCAGAGCAACGAAGAGCTGGTTTTGGTGGTATCAACAGATACAAAAAATATGAAGGTTACGACAACTCTAAACTAATTATTGAAAGTAATCAACGTTTAGATTTACTTCAAAAAGCGATTGTTGTGCAATCAAAATCCTTAGATGAAATCGTTGTTTTAGCAGAAGATAAGGAAGAGTTTTTATCAGCCATACCAGCTATACAACCTGTAAAAAATGAAGATTTAAAACACATGGCTTCAGGCTATGGTTATAGAACTGATCCCTTTACAAAGGTTAGAAAGTTTCACTTTGGAATGGATTTCACAGCTCCAAGAGGCACACCAGTTTATGCATCAGGTGATGGTGTTATACTTCGAGCTGATAATAATGCATCTGGTTATGGCAAGCACATTAGAATAGATCATGGTCATGGTTATATGTCCTTATATGCGCATTTGTACAAATACAATGTGCGTTCAAATCAAAAAGTAAAACGTGGTGATTTAATTGGTTTTGTAGGAAGTACAGGACGATCTGAAGCACCTCACCTCCATTATGAAGTATTCAAAGATGGAGAACGTATAAATCCAATAAATTTTTACTACGGAAATCTCTCTGCAGACGAATATGCAAGATTGTTAGAGAAAGCTTCTTTAGAAAACCAATCCTTAGACTAATGCATATAGATTTACCTGAAAAACGATATTACAATATTGGCGAAGTCGCTAAAGCTTTTGATGTAAACACATCCTTAATTCGATTTTGGGAAAAAGAATTTGATGTGATTAAACCTAAAAAGAATGCCAAAGGAAATCGAAAATTCACTCCAGAAGACATTAAAAATCTTCAGTTTATTTTCCACTTAGTAAAAGAACGTGGTTTTACTCTTGAAGGTGCAAAAACACATCTCAAAGAAGAAAAACAAAAATCATTGAATAACTTTCAAATTATCAATAAGTTAGAAGGTATAAAAGATCAACTAATTAAAATCAAAACACAACTCTAAAACTTTATCATTATGAAAAAATGGCTCGTTCCTATAATAATCCTTGCGATAGTAATAATCGGATCTTATTCTTGGGTAAAAGGATTTAATAATACAGCAGTTCAACTTAACGAAGGTGTAAGTGAAGCTTGGGGAAATGTCGAAACATCTTACCAACGACGTAATGACCTTATTGGCAATCTAGTAAATACTGTAAAAGGTGCAGCAGATTTTGAACGTAATACTTTAACAGAAGTTATTGAAGCAAGAGCCAAAGCAACTTCAATTAACATTGACCCTTCAAATGTAACACCAGAACAACTAGCACAATACAACCAAGTTCAAGGAGGTTTAAGTGGTGCATTAAAAAGCTTATTAGTAACTGTTGAACGTTATCCTGATTTAAAGTCAAATCAAAATTTTCTAAAGCTTCAGGACGAACTAACAAGTACAGAAAACACAATTCAAACTGCGAGAACACGTTATAATGAGGCTATTAAACCTTATAATATTCATGTAAAAGAATTTCCTAATTCTCTTATTGCTGGTATTTTAAATTTTGATGGCAAACCTTATTTTGATGCTGAAGCTGGAGCTGAAAAGCCAGTTGAAGTAGAATTTGATTTCGATAAATAAGATGTCTAAAATTGAAGCCTTCCTATCTGCTGAAGAAGAACAAGAAATCATTAAAGCGATTCGAACTTCAGAACAAAACACTTCTGGAGAAATAAGAATTCATATTGAAAAATCTTCAAATATGGATGCTTTTGAACGTGCAATGGAAGTCTTTCATTATCTTAAAATGGACAACACCAAACAACAAAACGGTGTTTTAATATACGTAGCTGTTGAAGACAAAACCTTTGTAATCTATGGTGACAAAGGCATTAACAATGTGGTTCCTTCAGGGTTTTGGGACAGTACAAAAGATGTCATGCAATCGCATTTTAAAGATGGTAATTTTAAACAAGGTCTTATTGATGGTGTCTTAAAAGCTGGCAAACAGTTAGAAATACATTTTCCTTGGATTCATGGAGATCATAACGAATTACCTGATGATATTTCTAAAGGATAATTTTTCAGTAAGTAATATGCAGTATTCAGTACATAGTAATAATAAGAAACATGGTTATTCGAAACATATTTTCGTGATACTCCTTTCGATCTTGTGCTATTCACAAACAGTATTTGCTCAGTTTGACATTCCAGCAATACCTAAAGAGCAAACCAGTGTTTATGATTATGTGAATTTACTTTCAGCTTCTGAAAAGAATAATTTAGAACAAAAGCTTATTCGTTATTCTGATACCACATCTACACAAATTGTAGTTGCAATTATTGCGACAACCAAAGGTGAAAATATTGGGTTATTAACTCCAAAATGGGCTCAAGAATGGGGAATTGGTCAAGCCAAAGAAGATAATGGTGTTTTTATTTTATTAGCGAGAGATGATCGTAAGATTTGGATTTCACCAGGTTATGGTGTTGAAGACAGGCTTACAGCAGGAATCACGGGTGAGATTGTAAGAAATACAATTATTCCAGAGTTTAAAAAAGGAGATTATTATCAAGGCCTTAATAAAGGTACTGATGACATTTTTGAGGTATTAACTGGAGCTTATCAAGGCACTCGACAATCAAATTCTAGTGAGTCATTTCCTATAGGCTTCTTTATACTACTTTTTATTGTATTCATCATTTTCATTATTGCTATTTCAAAAAATCGCCGTGGTGGTGGAAACAATGGAAGAGGTGGTCGCACTAATGGAACCAGCATACTTGATGCTATTATTCTCAGCAATATGGGACGAGGAAGCTATGGTGGAAGTTCTGGCGGCTTTGGTGGCAGCTCTTCTGGAGGTAGTTTTGGTGGAGGTGGATTTGGAGGTGGCTTCGGTGGAGGAGGTTTCTCTGGCGGTGGCGCTGGAGGAGGCTGGTAGTTCTTCGCTTAACCTTTGGACTATTTTATCTCCTTTAGCAAAAAACAAGAAGCTATTCTACTTATTTATCCTAGAACATAATTCCTCCATCATCTGATTCTCCTTTACTGCCTAAACTATTAAATTTCCAACTGAAACTTAACATAAAGTATTGCTGCAATACTGTACTTTGACTATCTTCTATAAAATCTTGAGTTGCTGTTCGCCTTGCATTTGTATTTTGGTCTAGCAAATCATATACTTTTAGTGTTATCGCTGCTTTATCTTTTAACACAGAATACGCTAAAGAGGCATTCCAGAACCATGCACTTTTCTGAAATCCATCTGCTATATTTGGGTTATAATTATAGCGTAAATCATTGATCCATTCAAAATGTTTTAAAAAATAGGCAGTCGAATTAATACTTAAGTTATGACTTAAAAATTCTCGATCTTCAAAAGCATTAATATCAAATGTATTATTTGTAAAACTGACACTATATCTTGGCTTAAAATCAAATACTTTATTCCAAGCTAGCTCAAGTCCTATATTAGGAGTTAATGCCGTTGTTTCACTTGCATATTGTACGTCGTTATTAAAATTAACTGTTTTGGATTTATTAGCCCAAATTCCTGCGCGAACCTTAAGCGTTCTCAGTGAATCTAATTTTAAGTTTTTACTATAACTTGTACTAATCCTGGCTCTGTAATTTCCATTTACATTTGTATAAGTCGTTGTTCTTTTTAAAGTTTCAGGATCTATTGTTCTTTTTGAAACCACAACGTTATCTTGAGCATCTAAGCTCATATAAAAGAATAGTCCTGCACGTTTTTGAAAATCGTATGAGTTATAACCTAAATACAATCTATGATTATCTGTTGGTTCTAAATTTGGATTACCAATAACCGTGTTTAATGGATTTGACACATCTTCAAAAGCTTGTAACCGTCGAAGTGCTGGTGGTCTGTTTCGAAGTCTATAACCAGTATAAATCGATGATTTTTTGCTAAACTTATAATTAACATAAGCACTCAATTGCATGGCTTCAAAATCTTGTTTAATATTAAATTCTGGACGCAATAAATCTCTGTTTTCCAAAGTTCTAAACACATAATCCGCACCAATTGAAGCATACCATTTTTCGCTATTAAAACGAAGATCGACTGCCGGTATTTGCACTTTATTAATATATTCAAAATCGGTACTTAACGCTGTATTAAATTGATCATATGCATTAGTAGTGTCGTCAAAATCGAAAGTACTCTGTTCGTTTTCGTCTTTATCTCGTCTGTAAGTATATTCGAAATCTAGAAAAAGTTTCTTAGCCAATATTGGGTATCTATATTTTACCTGAGATTCAAATGAAATCGATTTATTTTCACCATCAGTTAATTGCTTGCGTTCTATTAACTCTGGTGTGTCTCCAAAAATATCAGTTCTTGAATTTAAAAAGTCATCACTTTCAACACTACCAATTTCATTTTCTATTCCAAAGCGCACAAACGAACCTCTATCACCAAATCTTTTGGTTATAGTAATATCGTTCGAAAAGGTTTTTCCAATGTTTTCAACATCAGAACTCACATTAGACTGATTGGTTAAAGCTCTTTCTTCATTTAAGGTTTCTTCATTTCGTGTTGTTCGTGTATTTGTTTTTGAATACCTGAATGAAGGCTCAATATTTATAACAAAAGTGGAATCGATTTTTATGTCGTACTCTATATTTGCACTATGACTATCAGTCTCATTTAAAGAATTTGAATTAGAATTTGAGAAAAACCTAGAATCTGACAAAGTAGTTTCCCTTTGTGATGACGACGCATTTTCAGAGCTGCTTCCTGAATAAAAATAATCAGCAGATAAATCATGTTTTTTCCTAATAACATCTGCATAATTTGCACCTACATTATTAGACGTTGTAATACCTTGTCCTCCTCCAAAAGAACGGCCATTAATTGAAAAAGAACCATTACTATTATAAGAGCTATTACCACCTCGACCAAACATTTTAGATATTTCCCCAAAACTAAATCCTGGTGAATTGGTATTGTTACCTCCTGCCAATATGCTTATTCGTTGATCGTTGTTAAAACGATTGAGCATTCCTGCAAACTCATAGCGTTCATCTGTTCCTGCTCCTGCCGCTACACGACCAAAAACACCTTTGTTGTTTTCTTCTTTTATAGTCAGATTAATGGTTTTGTTTTCTTGATCACCTTTTTCACCTGTTAAAGCTTCAGATTTTGTTTTTGTATCAACAACCTGAATCTTTTCTATAATGTCTTTTGTTAGATTTCGTGTTGTTATTGTCGGATCATCACCAAAAAAAGGCTTTCCGTTGACTAAAATCTTATTAACCTCCTTACCATTTACTGTTATTTTTCCTTCCTCATCGACTTCAACTCCTGGTAATTGCTTGAGTAAATCTTCAACGTTGGCATCCTTTTTCGTTTTAAAGGATTTCACGTTAAATTCGAGTGTGTCTTTTTTTATAGTAATTGGAGCTCTAGATTTAATAACGACCTCATCTAAAGCGTTACCAATTTTCAACTTAATAGTTTTGAGATCAATCAATTCTTTGTCAAAAGTAATCTGTTTAAAATATGTTTGATAACCAATATAATCTATCAACAAATTCAATTTCTCATCATAGGTTTCATCCGTTATTTCGAACCTACCATCTTTATCGGATATGGTGTAAGTCACCAAACTGCTGTCCTTAACTCGCTCTAGATAAATGGTTGCTGATTCTAAAGGCTCTTGACTATCTTCAGTAATAATCGTCCCTGAAATCTTAAAGGATTTCGATTGTGAAAAAGTTAAGGTTACACACAATAGTGCTATGAAAAAAAGAAATTTCTTCATTTCGTTGATTAATGATTAATAGCTTGATTCTGAAAACGAAGATAAATTACTTTTCGTATGAATTTTCTTAATATTATTATAAAATACAAGAATTTAACACACTTCTCTATCGACTAGAAATACATCTAATATTTACTTCTTACGCATATAAATACTAATTGGAACACCTTTAAAATCAAAATGATCTCTTAGCTGATTTTCTAAATATCGCTTATAAGCATCTCTAACATATTGAGGTAAATTACAGAAAAACGCAAATTGAGGTTGCGGAGTTGGCAATTGCATGATATACTTAATCTTTACAAACTTACCTTTATAAGCTGGAGGTGGATAATTTTCTATTATTGGCAACATCACTTCATTAAGCTTACTCGTCTTAATTTTCTTGCTACGGTTAGTATAAACTTCAACTGCAGTTTCAATTGCTTTAAAAATACGCTGCTTATTAAGTACAGATATAAAAACAATAGGTACATCAGTAAATGGCTCTATTTCTTTTTTGATTTTTCTTTCAAAATCACGCATAGTCATCGTATCCTTTACTACTAAATCCCATTTATTTACGAGGATGACTATTCCTTTTCGGTTACGTTGTGCTAACCAGAAGATATTTTGCACTTGACCATCAAAACCTCTAGTGGCATCTAATACAACTAGACAAACATCGCAATGCTCAATCGCTCTAACGCTTCGCATTACTGAATAAAACTCTAAATCTTCTCTTACTTTAGACTTTCGTCTAATACCTGCTGTATCCACTAAATTAAATTCGAAACCAAAACGGTTATACTTCGTATCTATAGAATCTCTTGTCGTTCCAGCAATGTCTGTCACGATGTATCGCTCTTCACCAATAAGTGCATTGATAAAAGAAGATTTACCTGCATTAGGACGACCAACAACTGCAAAGCGTGGCAACTCGTCTTTTTCTTCCTCTTCTTCTTGTTCTGGTAAGGCTAGAACTAAGGCGTCTAAAAGATCTCCTGTACCACTACCATTAATACTCGCTATTGTAAAATATTCTCCTAATCCAAGTGCATAAAACTCAACAGCATCTTCAGATCGTTTTCCATTATCCACTTTATTGACTGCCAAAAATACTGGTTTGTCAACCTTACGAAGTAATCTCGCAACATCTTCATCCATTCCTGTGACTCCAGTTTCAACATCCACCATAAAAATAATAGCATCTGCTTCATCTATGGCTAATTCAACCTGTTTATCAATTTCGGTTTCAAAGACATCATCACTTCCTTTAACGTATCCGCCTGTATCAATTAAAGAAAATTCTTTTCCATTCCAATCACTTTTCCCGTAATGTCTATCACGTGTGACACCACTAACAGCATCAACAATAGCCTCTCGACGTTGAATTAAACGATTAAAAAATGTTGATTTTCCAACGTTTGGTCTTCCTACAATGGCAACTATACTATTCATAACTTATATTTTTATCTACATTACATATCCTGTAAGCGGCTGCAAATGTACTAAATAACTACTGATGTAGCATCTATTTTTTGTTAAACATAAAATGTATTCATTTATTGAATAAAAAATAGTAATTTGAAATACTATTTCGAATCAAAATGTCTACAACCAATGATATTATTTTAAGGCCTCGATTTAAGTTTCATGTAACCCATGAGAATGAGATGCTTTTAAAACTATTTGAAGATGCAAAAGGCACACAATCAGATTTTATTGTGTCACGTGTCGATGATCATGTGTTTATAAAAATCCCGAAAGCCAAACAACATTTTTGGTCTCCTCAATTACACTTAGAAATTAATAAAGAATACGATAAAGAAGGAAGTATAATTTACGGTTTGTTTGGTCCTAATCCAACTGTTTGGACCATGTTTATGTTTTTTCATTTTTTGGCTGCTGGACTATTTATTGGATTTAGTATTTGGGCTTACGTAAACTCTTCACTAGGTCATGACTATACCTTTCAATTATTTTTTGCCTTATTTACAATTGTAATATGGTTTGCCCTTTATTTTGGTGGACGTTTAGGTAAAAAAACGGGAATGGAAGAAATGCACCAATTGCATCACTTTATGCGAGACACCTTAAGAAGTAAAGGGATTCATACAGAATAATAACTTACTTCTGATTGTAGCCAAAACGTTTCAACTGTCGTTGATCGCTTCTCCAGTTTTTATTGACTTTCACATACAATTCTAGATGCACTTGTTTTCCGAAAAACTTCTCCAGATCTTTTCGCGCTTCTACTCCTACTCTTTTAAGAGCGGAACCTTTATGACCAATAATAATACCTTTTTGAGTTTCACGTTCTACCATAATAACAGAGCGCATTCTGATAATGGTTTCTTCTTCAAAAAACTCTTCGGTATCAACCTCTACAGCGTACGGAATCTCCTTTTTATAGTGCATTAGTATTTTCTCGCGTATCGCTTCATTTACAAAAAATCGTTCTGGCTTATCCGTTAATTGATCTTTAGGATAAAACGCTGGTGATTTTGGTAATAATTCTATAATTCTGTCAAATACATTTTGAACATTGAAGCCTTGTAAAGCTGAAATAGGAAAAAACTCAGCATTTGGGACTTTAGTTTGCCATAACTCAGCTTGTTCTTCTAATTGTTCTTGATTAGATGTATCAATTTTATTAAGAAGTAATAATACTGGAATTTTTGAACTGGTGATTTTATTAAAAAACGCTTCATCTTTTAACTCTTTTTCACCAATCTCAACCATATAAATCAATACATCTGCATCATCAAAAGCCGACTTCACAAAATCCATCATAGATGCTTGCAATTCATAAGCTGGTTTAATGATTCCAGGCGTATCGCTGAGGATGACTTGAAAATCTTCACCATTAACAATCCCTAAAATACGATGTCTTGTGGTTTGTGCTTTTGATGTAATTATTGATAATTTCTCACCAATAAATGCATTCATAAGGGTTGACTTTCCAACATTGGGATTTCCAATAATATTTACAAAACCTGCTTTGTGACTCATAGTATACTTTTAAAACTGGCTACAAAGTTACGACCTTTATCAAACAATAAATAATATGTAGGATTTCATTATAAAAAAAGCCCATGATTTTTACGTCATAGGCTTTTACATGATTAATTTTATATTAACCTAATCCTCCTCCACCTGGATCTGGTGGTGATGAGGCTTGAGCTTTTTTAGGATTTAGCACAATGAAAGTACCCATTGCTGTCAAAGCAGCGTACTTACCCATTTTTTTCATAGCTGCATTTCGTGAGATCTGATCTTCTGATTTAATTTTCTTCATTGTTGTTAAATTTTCATCTTGAATCTAAATATACACTTATTTTTTTAATAACTGTATTTATGGTTTGAAAATTTTTAAAGATTCATCAATATTTAAACCTTATTCCAACTACTTAAAAATTACTTTTTGAATTAATTATTTCAGATTTTTTTATTTCTTTTCTGCCAATGTTTTTTGTTCCATGATTTGTATATCACTACTGATTTTATTCAGTAAAACAGAAAAATCATCTTGGTTTATGATGCTACTATCGCTATCTGGAAAAATCTCTTCCACGGGAATCCTGTAATTTAGATTAATAGTAAATTGATAAAAATTGGTAAGTAATTCACCCTCGGAAGTTAGAAGAGGTACATCTAAAATAATTGAATCATCAATGTTATCTGTTTGATTAGGAATTATCCAAGGACGACTTGTATTAAGAACATCAGGATCGCGCTTTAATGTAATACTTGCTCTAGGTATTCGTTTTTTATTCGTGTACCATTTATTATTAACAGCATCATAAGCATCATAGGTTTCTTTTGCTGTCTTTACAACATCTAAGCTATCTAATGTTGATGTGATAATCATGGTAGCTGCCTCGTTAAAAGGAAGCTTTGAATTCAAAGTTTTCATACCTACGTGTATCCCAAGTAAGTTTGAATACACATCCTCAACCGAAAAACTAGAAAACTTTTCTGGCAACAATGGAATGGTTGATGCACCAAACCAAGTAGAAATTTCGTGCCATAGAGAAAAATCGTATGCTATTTTTCCCGCTAATAGAATACAATTACTATCACCAAGTTTTGCTGGCACATTCAAAGACAACGTCTTCCTTCCTGCTTCATTACGTAAGCGCAAAATCACTTCACCTTTCCCTCTACTATTTAAAATGGCAGTGTACAAATAGCGTGTCCAATCAATTTGATCTCGTAAGTGACCTATATCGATAAAGCCGCCTTTATTTGTATAAATAGTTCCAATGCCTTCACTCTTATTACCCATATAGTGATGTTCACCCAAATCATCAATACTAATCACCTGATCAATGGATACAAATGGCACACCCCATAATTTTAAATCATAACCAAAAGCACAGCATGCTCTAATAATACGAGGAGGAATTTTACCTAAATCAACGCCATCATCGTGATTACTTTGAGCATCTATTGTTGTAGGATTAACAACAAACCATAATAGTATAAAGAGTTTTATGCTATTTAATGTTGTTTTATAAATTTCGGGTTTCATGGTCGCAGATGATAAATATTACAGCTTGTGACGCTTTAGTAAATCAGGATAAAGTTCATCTTCAACCCACATAAAATTAGGGAATATGCTAATTATTTTTTCATAGCATAGTTTAGCTAGCTGTATTTGATCTGTAGCCTCGTATCCTTGTCCTAATACGGTCATAGTGTTTATGTACATCCAATTATTGACAACTAGTCCTTGTTCTTCAAAGCCTCTAACTGCCTTTTCATAATATTTAAGTGCTTCAGTTTTATCACCACCAAAAATTGATGGACAATAATACAATGAGTTTCCTTTTTCAATATTTCCTTGAATGTTCTCCGGATCCAGCTCAAGGGCTTTATCTATGTTTTTGATACTTCTCCTGCCCAAGTAAACAGCCTTTAATTTTGAAATGCCAATGGCAAAACCAATGTAAGCTCCCTTGTATGCAAGTAGTGTTGAGTTTTCAGGAGATTTATCTAATAATTTATCAATAATCTCTTCTGACTTTTCAATGTACTTTTCAGCAGTATCGTATTTTTCAGCACCAATTAACCAAGCCGTATAACCGTAGTAATAACTAATAAGCTCAAATTGCTCATCTAAATTATTCTGATCTACATTTTTTTCACAAGTATGCATTAAATCATACCACTTATCCATCTTACCTCGTGAATACGCTTTGTAAATTGAATCGCGATAGGTCGTACTTTGAGAAAAACCAAATTGCATTGAAAGCAAAAAAGTGATAATCGCAAGTACTACTCTTGTAATATATTGCGGTCTTTCCATATTAATTTCTTCTGATTATTATTAATGAGTCCTTTAATTATTATTACTAGAAATACCATGTGTTGTGGCAATGCTAATAATAAGTTTTGAACGACTGATTGTTTGCTCGCCAAACTTACAAAAAATCGAATTAATATTATGCCAACAATATACATAACTAACCACTTCATACCCATGTTAAAATATAGAATAAATGGAGCAATTGTAGTAATTAATGCAAAAGAAATAGTTACCAAAATACTATTCCCAAAGAATTGAAATATGTTTTTTGTGAATCCCTCAATGGCTGCATCTAAACCATTATACATTCGACATGAAATATCGTTATCTCCTAAGCGTGTATCGCAGGCAAGGCATTTTTGTTTAAATAGCTTAATAATTGCGATATCTTCTACTTTATGAGATTTACATATTTCATGAGGATATATGCCCTTATAAGTAGCTGCTTTAAACATCATGAATTGTCCATTGGCCGCAGAAAAAGCTTCGTTCTTTGATTTTCGAATTAGAGCAAGAGGAAGTAAACTCAATAAAATCCAGTTCATTAGAGGTACTGAAATTTTCTCTCCCATAGATTTAACTATTTGTTTTGGAAATATAGATAACAAATGAAGTTCGTATTTCTGAAAATGGCTAATACTGCGTTTGATTAAGTCTTTTTTAACGCTTACATCTGCATCTAAAAAGAGTAATATAGAACCAGAAGCAGCTTGAGATAGTTGGTGACAAGCATGATTCTTGCCTAACCAGCCCTTTGGAAGTCCCTCTCCATTGATTATTTTAATAATAGGATTAAGCGTTGCCCAATGTTTGACGATACTTTCGGTTTTATCAGTTGAATGATCGTTGTACACAATGATTTCAAGCATACTGTATTCAAACGTTGATAATTGTTCAAGTAAGGTCCCAATATTCTCTTCCTCATTTCGAGCGGGTATTAAAATTGAAACATAAGGCTCCTTCTCTAATGGAGCTACTTTTGGCAAATAAGTAAACGAAAGATAATTAACAAACGCTACCAGCAATCTGATAATTAGCAAACCTATTAGAAAATAACAAAAATAAATCATTTAACACCCTGTTTTGTAAAACACGCATTTGCAAATCGATTATATTCTCTTTCTAAATCATCGGCATTTGTATTTTTGTTAATGGTTTGAGTTTCGTAATACACGGTCATTTCAGGTCTACGATGAGCACCATAATCAATAAGATTCATATTAAATACCACCTCATAATCATTCTTCATATTTTCTAAAATATGAGACAACAGCCCTTTCTCAAAAGTAAACTCTTTGGTATATATGCTCTCAATTTTACCTTGGGGAAAAAACAGAAATAGGTTCTCTTTATTCTGCAATATTTCGACAGCATAATCAAGACTCTCTATACTTGAACGTTTCCCTTTGCTAATTGAACTAGCACCAACTTTAGTTAAAAACATGTTTTTACTTAATTCCCTTTCAAGCATCATAAAATGAAAACATCTCTTAAAGACTTTGAAATTTAAAGGGATTTGAATAAAGCCATCAAACCATGAAAAATGATTGCTAATAAGCAGAATAGGTAGGTTTCTCTCTTCGTAATGACCTTTATACCGCACATTCCTAAAAAAAAAGCCTATTAAATACTTCGGTAGAAACTTCGATATTATAAACCAGGTTTTAGTATGATTCGCTCGTATCATTTTAGAAAAATATATTATGGATAACTATAATTATAAAAAAAACAAACTGGATAAAAAACAACCAAGAAGCTGGTTTATTATAAGTATTTATTTCAAATTTTTGAATAATCCAATTGAAGAATAAAGCCAATAAAAACCAAACTATATAGTTATCTATAGGCGGATTATTTTCTGAAAACTGCCACATATCCATTAAAGGTGCTGCTTTTTCAAGTACTATATCATATAATAACATCAGTGCTGCTGCACCAAAAATAATCGAAATATTTTTGGATGTATATTTAGAGATAATACCGTTGGAAGCATATGCTAAGAAAACCCAATTAAGACCAATGATAACAGGCACATCTGCTATTTTGACTCCTAGACCTTTACCATACATATAGTTCCCAAATACATTACCCGTTGCTATACCAATAATTTCGGTTATAAAACTCAATATAAAAATACATGTTAAAACTGCAATCGTTTTTCTATTCCATTCTTTATGATGTGAAAATATAGCCACCGTAACTAAAACTAATGTGTACGGAGTAATTAGTTTAAATAGATTGTGAGTAAGAGGCATAAAATATAAAACCAAACCGAAAAAGTAAAGAACTATAAAAACTATTGGTAGTCTCTCGTTAACTAAATATTTAATTCTCCGATTCATCTTTTATGCTGGTATTTCATTATCAACAATTTTAGCACTAGCTAAACAGAGCGGTATTCCACCACCTGGGTGAACGCTTCCACCAACAAAATACAAGTTATTTACGCTTTTAAGAAAATTTGGATGTCTTAAAAATGCAGAAAACATGGAGTTAGATGAATTGCCATACAATGCTCCTCCTTTGCTCAGTGTATTTTGCTCAATAGTTATCGGTGAAGCAATTTTCTCTTGTTCGATATAGTCTTCAATGTTTGTTTTAAGGGATTTGTTGATTTTATTAATAATATTTTGTCTTGAAGTACGTATCAGTTCATCCCAATCCTCCTTACTATTAGAAGGTGCGTTAACCATTACAAACCAGTTTTCACAATTTTTTGGAGCATCACTTTTTACCATTTTAGAACTAACGAAAATATAGACGGTAGGATCGGTATCAATAGTTTTTTTTTGAAATAGATTATTAAACTCTTCTTTATAATCAGCACTGAAAAGAATGTTATGTAAATCTAACTCTGGAAATTCTTTATTAATTCCCCAATAGAACACCAAGGCCGATGATGAAGGCTCTAAGCGACTGAATCGCTTTTTTAGCGGGTGATCCATCAAATTATTAATAACATAATTGATATCTGAGTCTGATACTATTTTATCGAAAGCATATTCAGTATCTCCAACACTAATCCCAACAGCCACTTTGTCTTTTATATTGATGGACGTAACCAATGAGTTAAAACTAAAACGGACCCCTTTTTTTAGGGCAAGCTCGTAAATATGCTGCACGATAGAATACATACCCTGTTCAGGAAAATAGGTTCCTAGATTATTTTCGAGATGCGCTATTACGTTTAGAGTAGCAGGTGCTTTATAAGGACTAGAGCCATTGTAAGTAGCATACCTATCGAACAATTGAATAAGCAATGGACTTTTAAAATTGCTCTTATTATCACGATGCATGGTTTTGTAAAAGCGAATCTTATTAACCTGTAATAGAGATTTCAAAACCGAAAACTTCAATAAATTTCTCACTCTATGCAAGGAGTTAAAAAGGAAGATGTCTGCCGTGATTTTGTATATCATCGCAGCATTCTTAAAATATTTGGTGATATTAGAAGGATCTTCTCCTAGTTTTTGAACACATTCGTCGGTGAATTTTTGTTGATCTGACCAAGCGATTAGATTTTCACCACTGCTATAGAAGTACTTGCATAAGACCTCAAGCTTTTTGTACGCAAAAGTTGATGGAACCGTTTCACCAGCTGCACTATAAAGTTCCTCCACTAATTCTGGTAATGTAAATAAGGATGGACCTGTATCGAATCGATAACCTCCCATATTAATTTCGCTAATTTTACCTCCAGGAGACGCGTTTTTTTCAAACACAGTTACTTCATGTCCCTTTGATGCTAATCTGCAAGCAGTAGCCAATCCTCCAATTCCGGAACCAATAACTGCAATCTTCATACGTTTTTCGTTTTTATAGATCTCACTTCAAATATATGAGTTAACGCCAATGGTGTTAAAAGCAATGAAAAATTATAAAACATATCTTCAATCGGAATTGAAAAAATATAAATTCCCAATATCACTTGAGGGTTGTAATCAAAAACAGCTTGTTCAATTCCTGTACCAGTTAATATTCCATTTATAATAAAAAATGGAATGAGTAAAATAGGAAATATAGCTAAATAGTATTGTACCACTTCTCTGGAAAAAAAATAGCTTAATAAAAGTATCATTGGCAAAACAAGAAAATTAACAAAGGTATAGGTGAGATCTCGGCTTACAAATGCCATTATAACTGATAGTACAACTATTATATAAGTTAAAATCCTTGTCCATTGCTCATTTAACTTGAATTTTGGGAAATGAAATTGAACTGCGTAAAATGAGAATGCACAAGCGTATGGAATGACCATGAAAAACAGGTATTCTTCTAATGGAAGCTTATTTATATAAATGCCCGAGTTATACTTGGCATTAAAAAACCAACATCCCATATGGGTGAAAATAATATCCCAAGTAACAAAAACAACCATTGTTATTAAAATTGCCGGAAGTAGATATTTCCAACGCTTATAGAGCCTAAGGTTCTTTTCGAAACTCAAAGATAGAGGTCCAGCAAGTGAAATAATAAGTATAAATAAATAGAGTGACATAGTTCGTAATTCTTATGTGCTACGCCAGTTTAAGTTTGTTAGCGATGTATATAGAGATTAATGAACATATCTTATCCAAAATTGGAAATTGAATTCGTTCATTGAATACCTTCTGTAAAGGTGCGTTCTCAATCTTAGTCCTAAGTTTAGTAATATACATATAAATTGCAGACAACCAATTTTTTGAATTATTAGGCATTCGTTTGATTCCCTCTATCGTCATTCTGAAATCTTCGCTAATATAATTAATGATTTTTTCATGCAATTTCATGCTAATGCCATATAATTATCATTGCTACTTAAAAGGATTATTTCAGTCTATTCACTTATACGAGAGGCATATGTATGAAGAGCTGGCTAAGCATTAAAACTATTTAAAAAGCTATTTCATTCTTAATTGTTGCTACTTTGTATTTAGACAAGTTAATATCTTTCGCAAAAGTAATATTTTTTTACAAACTCGCCTACTTTTTAAATAGTCGATTACTCTATTTTAGAAACCCTTTTTTTTCTGGTTTTGTTCCCTTTAGAGTTTTAGGAGTCAGTAAATCAGGCCTAAAATTAGAGGCTTTTAAGATGGTTTAATTATAAAATCTACCACGTATGCAAAAGAAAATTTGGATGCGTTTTCCTATTTAGCTTATAGTCTAGGTTTTACTTTTATTTTCAGTAATAGATTAAACAAAATTGGAAAAACAAAATAACCTGCCAAATTATTACATCCTGAAAAGAGGATTAGCCGGACTTTTGGATTATATATTATACTTTACTCTTTTTTATATTTCATGTTTACTTTTTGGAGAAAAAACACCAACTGGAGGATTTACTGGAAACCATCTATTCTTTTTCTTTTTTGGAATTTGGATTCTTTTAATGGTAGTTACGGAAATACTATTTCAAAGTACTATTGGAAACTTCATATTCGGATTAAAAGCTGTCCGAAAGGATGGAGATAAAATGAGTTTTTGGCAACCTTTAGTTAGACATTGTAATGATTTAATTGATATGTGGCCATTTGGATTAGTTGGAATTTTGACAATTAAATTTACTAAAAATAATCAGCGTTTAGGAGATATAATAGCCGAAACAATAGTTGTTGAACGAAACAAAACTGAAAAAACGCACTACAACAACGTGTATAATTAATTACTTGTTCTGTATGTACTCGGAAAATCCTACGGATTTTCCTCTGGTTCGTTTTCTTTTACTAATTTAGTACTAGCCAACGTAACTAACCAAACACGAACACGATGGAATACATTCAGCAAAAGCTGACCAAAATGGTTCCGCAACATTCAAATAAAAATTTTTAGAAATTATACTGATATTTTTTTTTAGAAAACTATAATAAACTGTTGTTGTTTTGTTGCAAAACTGCTGCTTTTTGTTGCAAAACTGTTGCTTTTTGTTGCAAAACTGTTGTTGTTTTGTTGCAAAGTGTGCAATATCATTATTGCAATGTTGATATTGCGAGCCCAACTAATGACTCTTACACATTATAAACACTATAAAAAACTATGTTGATACAATTCAACAATACTATAATTGTTTTGTTGCAAAATGCGCAATATCGTTATTGCAATGTTGTTATTGCGAGCCCAATTAATGACTCTTACCTCCCATAAACACTACAAAAAACCATGTTGATACAATTCAATTATAGTATTGTTGTTTGTTGCAAAATCTTATAATAAACGTTAGCAAAAATTATTCAGACCCTTTTGTTGTAGAATTAATCATGGAAATAGAAATTTAATAATGTAAAAAAAACATGTTTCCATTTTGCGTTATTTGTTGAATCCTAATTAACCATATTCGAAAACAATCAACTAATATGCTTCGTGAAATTAATTAGTTTATTGTTTTTTGGTATTAATCATTGAAAAATCAACATTAAAAATTGACTCTAGAATTAGATCTTCTGACAACAATAAAGTGTTTCTCTTTAATTTTCGGGTAATCGATTTTTTATCCCTTTTGTTTAGCATTAAATTGTATTGTTTTTGAAGAAGTTCTTTATTCTTTTCTTCACTAGTCATCTTATTGAGAAAATCCATTCCGTTATCTAATAGTGACATTGGATTTGAATTTGAAAATACCGTATTGAAACTCAATTTTCCTTTAAGATCGGTAATATGTTTTTTTATAGATTCATGTTGAATTTCAAATGCTCTCTTGATATGTTTACCAGAATATTTAATATCGTTATCTACATTGCTTATATAGTAATTTGAAATCTCATAAAGACCATTAATCTTTTCCATATAGTCATTTGCAATAAATTGAAATACTTTAATTGTCCTTTCAGTTTCTAACTCAAACAGTCTTATTAAGTTTTTGTCTAGAATGGTTTTTTTAGATAAACTGTTAATACCAATTGGTATATCATCCTCAATAAAATAGTTATAGCCGTTACTCTCAACAATAAATACTTTATTCACATAATCATATAATATATTATCCTCTTCTTTTCCATCAAACAATGCATCTAAAACATGAGATGGCAGATATAATGTTGAAGCTAAGAATAAATTCTTCGATAAATAATTTTGTATGTCTTCGTAGCTATCCATATTCTATGAATTAGTTTTCAAGCATTTTTGAATAATCCTCAGGCAAATGAGCATCCAAATTCCTCAGATACTTTTCTAGTGCAACCATTGTAGTATGATCAGTTATCATCATAAGTTTGCTCTTTGCTTGAAACGGTGTCATGGTCTTTATAAATTCATTAAATAGCTTAGTAACAAATGTATGTCGGAAACTATACAACGTATAATCTCGGTCTAAATCAAATTCCTTTTTTATTAATTTAGTATATCGTCTTCTTCTACTCTCTAGTTTTGCTTCCCAATGCTTCCCTATCCCTTCTGTAGTAAACAAAAAACTGTTCTTATCCATACCACTAAGATCTGGAATTTCTTTAATTAGAATTTCAGGAATAATCTTAGTTTTTAAAGGACTATGTTTAGATTTAAAGCTTAGTGTTCCGTTTTTTATATCTAAATCACCAACCCTTAGTCGGCACACCTCAATCGGTCTTAAAAAGTTATATGCAACAAATTTGATGTATAATAATAGTAACTCATCATGCTCTTGCATGTAATCAAAGATTTCCTTTTGCTGATCTTGAGAATAACGTCTGTTTCTTTTAGGATTAGATTTTAGGACTTTGATTTTTTTGATAAGATTATCTCCAACAATATCATTATCTTCAAGACACTGAAAAAAACTGCTCAAACTTGCTCTATAGTTATTTCTATTCTTTGCAGATGTTTTTTTTAGAATATGGTTTAAAAAATCAACACATAATTTCTTATTGACATCTGACACGTATTTTATAACTTCATTTGTTTCATCTAACCATCTTTTGAAAACATTTAAGTAACTTTTATATGATCTTAAACTACTATCTTCTAAAGTCTCCTTTTTTATACTTAAATCAAAATCTAAAGCCTTGTCAATAGTATATCCTTTATCTAATAATTTATCCGATGCAACATGTATTATGTTATTAGAATCAATTATAGTTTCTTTATTTGATTTAGTCTTTAGATTACTTAAATGAAGCTCAGTATTATCTTTAAAAGAATCATAACCTTCCTTTAAATATTTCAAAATTATATTACGATAGACTGTTAATATTGTCATACGCTCCTCCTTGGTTTTGTATGTATTAACATTTCCATAGAATGGAGTTTGACGCTCTAGTTTATTACTCTCGGGATTACGGTAAGAAAAATAAACATACCAGCGCTTGCCAAGGTTACCTCTGCCAGTATAAATCTTTGGATTGGAGAATTTTGCTTTCAATGAAAAATCGTATGCACTTTCGTATTCTTTGTCAATTAATTGTTTGAAATTAAGCATAAAAAAAACGGTTTGATAACTTCAAACCGTTTATTTACAATGCATTAAGCTTAGTAGCGGGAACTGGACTCGAACCAGTGACCTTCGGGTTATGAGCCCGAACCTGACCCTTTTTTCAACACAGACACTGGGTGTTTGAGCTGCTACTTATATGAAACCGTGTTCAAAACCGTGTTCTTAGTTTTGTCTACGAGATTAAACTATATATTAACCCAAAGGTAGATTTTTCCTCATATAATCCTGCCATTTTATGAGAATATATTTAGCTATATGATGCTCTTCTCTTTTTAGAAACCCATATTCATATACAAATAAATAAACATCGCCTTTATTGTTTTTCCAATAGTGTGTGAAAAAATTAGGGTCAAAACCTTCTTTTCTTATCAATGATACTCTAACAATTGCTTTACCAGCTTTATTATACTGCTTAAGTATTCTTCTATTAGCTTTAAGTTGATTGTCTACCTCATTAAAAAATCTAGGTGCCTCTTCTATTGATTTATTATAATGATATGAGCTTTTACAATAAGCATCACAGAACTTTTTATCTGATCTTCCCTTTAATTCTTTCCCACATGAAACGCAAGTTTTCTCTCTTTTACTCTTAATCATATATAACCGTTATTTATACGTTTATTATGCGTTTAATGTACAACTATTATAATTATTTTATTTAATTTCAGTAAAAACCTTAAAATGAAGCACAGTCAACACATTACATTGAAACATCTTTTAATAGATAACAAAAAGTATATCGGTTTACAGTTTTACACCAATAAAGCTCTAGAAATCATTGTAAAGGAGCTTGATTCCGTTGAGTGGAGCGAAGAATTCAACATGTATTATGTCCTTAATAAAAAGGCTAATTTAGATCACATTTATGACCTCTTTAGAGGTATAGCATGGATAGACTCTCGATATTTTTTTGAACAAACCCGATCCAAACAACTTGATGAAGATTTCGATGTAGATTGGTATAGAAGAAGAAAAAAACCTAATGATTACAAGCTTTGCCCAGGGTCTTATCTGCAAAAATTAGAATTAAAGAAATATTCTAATAATACGATAAGGTCTTATATCTCTTCATTTGAAGGTTTTATCAATTACTATTCTGATAAAGATATAGATCATCTTAACGAAAATGACATAAGAGGGTATATTCAGTTAAAGGTACAAGAAAAGCGTTCAAACTCTTATATCAATATTGCAATTAATAGCATTAAGTTTTACTATGAAATTGTTCAAGGTATGCCTAACAGGTTATATACAATTGAACGTCCAAGAACAAAGAAAAAATTACCATCAGTATTATCTAAAGAAGATGTTAGGAGTATGATTGAGAACACCAATAACTTAAAACATCGATGTATTATTAGTTTATTATATTCTGCTGGTTTAAGAAGAAGTGAACTCTTAAATTTGAAACTTACTGATATAGATAGTTCCAGAATGTTAATTCACATTATTGATTCTAAAGGAAATAAAGACAGATACACATTGCTTTCTACAAACACTTTAAAGGATTTAAGATCCTATTTTAAACAATACAGACCAAGTAATTATTTGTTTGAAAGCCCTAAGAAAGGAAAGTACAGCCCTAATAGTGTTGGGAAAGTTGTAGTAAATGCTGCTATAAAGGCTGGCATCAGAAAACAAGTTACAGCTCATACTTTAAGACATAGTTTTGCTACCCATTTATTAGAAGCTGGTACAGATTTACGTTACATACAATTGCTTTTAGGTCACAGCTCAACCAAAACCACTGAAATATACACACATGTTGCTAAAAGTAGTTTTGATTCTATTAAAAATCCTTTAGATTTGTAGGTGTAGATATAATAGATATATCAACACCTTTACACATACACACCTGTCTCTTATACACATCTCCGAGCCCACGAGACAGGCAGAAA
>OJDV01000228.1_pt1 | contig 21673 bp, 12 predicted proteins | sample 1592911 | NCBI WGS metagenome assembly OJDV01 (sample SAMN05416860, study PRJEB24817) | seawater metagenome | isolation source: Sea water | place: Canada:Atlantic | collected 2013-11 | reverse complement strand
AGATTTCTGCCTGTCTCGTGGGCTCGGAGATGTGTATAAGAGACAGCCATAATACCATCCGCAACAGGTCTTACTTCAATACTTGATTCACCTAATGGAATACCATCATAGATAAAATCTCCAATCCAAACATGTAAAGCTGGGTATTTACTGCTAACTTTGGTGATGTTTTGCGGCTCTGGTGGAATATCAACTTTTGGCCAATGAAGCTTTTCTAACTGAACAATAATGCCTTTTCTATCAATGTCTTTAGCGATTATGATTTTTCCTTTTATTTGCAGTCCATCGACTTCAAAAATCATTGAATCATCTTGATGAATCATCCTCACTTCTACGTTTTGAAGTTCGCGTGACATAAATATGAGCGTGCCAATATTAACCGTGATGTCTTTCAATGGAAATTCAGAGTCTGAATTCCCAGATTTATTACTGGCTATAATTTCTATCCATTTATCCACATCAACCACATCGAGTTTGCCACCAAATTCAGGTAGCTCTGTTACCGGATCATTGTTACTACCAAACTTGAGTTTGTTTAGTTTCAATTGTTTGGTATTGGTGTCTAGACTAAAGTTAGTTTCTAATTTATTGTCAAAAACGATATCCCAACCACTATTCAAACAAGGCAATGTACAAGTAATAGAAAAAGGAGATTGTTTCTCTGCGGATTTCTTAAATGGCTCAGGAATGTTCAATTCGACCCCGATTAAATCCGTTTCGGCTGTAAAATTTATTTCTGTAGATTTTTTATTAGAAACTGAGAACAACCAAGGAGTTTGACCTTGTGCGCGCAAATCAAAACCCAGTGCAGATTCAAAATCTTTTACGTCATACAATCCATTAATCAAAATATCAATTGCTGCTTCTTTGTTTGGCTTATTCAAAATCTCACCTGAAACAACCACATCTCGGTTAAGAAATTGAGATTTCAATTCATCCAGCATAAGCGAAAATCCAGAGAAATCCATTATCCCATTGAGGTGATGTAATTGGAATTGCCCAATTTGAAAATCAGTGTCGTTGAATTTAATCTGGCCTTCAGGTTGGACTTTCACATTGGGAATGTTTAATGGAATGTCCAAATTCACGTTTATATCTTGTGGACCACTGATAACAATGTCTTGTTTCAGCACATTAAAGCCTTTTTTCATAGGTGAGTTTTTTAATATATCAATTAAAAAATTATCTTCACCAGATGCCTTTATATCTACATTTAATATGGGGGCTTTGAGATTTTTAATTTCAGCTTTTACTTGATCAATATTTCCTTCTAGAACTGTTCCCATTCTAGAATTTACCACTAATTGTCGGTTTAATGTATCAACCACAGCAGTAAAATTTTTGATGTTAGGCCAATCATTTTGATAGTTTACATGGGCATTGACTAACTCAGAATGGGTATTGAATTTTCCTTGGTTTTTTGAAAATGGGTATTTTTCAACCAGCCCATGATACAAAATCATACCTTTATCCACCACTCCAGTAATGAGTGCTTGATCTAAAAAATTGAGTACTTTGGGTTTCCACTTTTTCTTTGGCCAGTACTTATATAATTGATTAACTTCAGCATCATAAACACCAAAGGTTAAATCTAAAAACAAGCTTTCATCATGGCTGATTCTAGCAGCGCCATCTAATATAAAGTCATTACAGTCACACCACATTGAATTGATTTTGATATCCAAATAATCATCGTGCATTGATGTTTGCGCTGTTATTAATAATTTTTCCCAGGTGGCTTGGCCTCGAATATAGTCAGGAAATACTGCAGTGCCATTGTCTGAATCAATCAGCAATCTAATTTGTTCGTCTTGTAGACTCATTTCACCAGATAGATTTGTTAATTTCCCAAAATCAGCATCAAAATCTAATTGTTGAAACTGTCCATTTGCCTCCACTAGTCGGCGTAGATTAACATCGTAATTTATTTCGACATTGGTTAATTTTCCATTAATGGCTAAATTATCAAATTCTGTATTTGATATACCGATTAAATGGGTAATGGCTTTTAATAAGGACACATCTAACACATCAGCATTAAGATAAATAATGGCGTTTTTGCGAGCCAGATAAATATTAATTTGGTCTTGAGAAATAGATTCTGTTTTTACATCTTCCAAAGTAAGCTCTGCATGCCAATCTTGATTACTGCCTTTATAAGCTAATTCTGCAGTACCAGAGATTTCTGACTGATTGCCTAAAAAACTTTCATTCAACTCAGCAAGCGCCATCAATTCAACAATATTCCCATTAGTAGTTGAAAACCACATTTGCGCATCAACTTGTGCATTAGGAAAATAATTTTTGTTGATAAATTCGCCCAATTGGTTTAATGAAAGATTTTCAGCTTGGATGTACCAATCTGCAGCAATCATAAAATCATTGGTTGTTGGTGCGATTGATTTAATCAAAAATTTATCTGCCAATTCTTTTGAATCTAATTCTAATGCAAAGGCACTGTTTAATTTGTTTTGTTGTACAGTTATTTTTGAATTTATTTTTCTGTTAATTTTATTTATTGAGTCAAAAAGATTCAATGAAAGGTTATTCACAGACAGGGTGCCACTCGAAAGTAATTTTTCAAGCTCTTTTGAAAAGCTTTTGTTTTTTTTGCTTTCACCTGTTAATACTATTTTACCAGATGTTTTTCGTTCAAAATCAACAGCCACATCATTTATCCCAAGATTTATACCTGTTGAACCCTTGGGTATTAGATATTTGAGAATATTTACATCAAGCGTGGCTTCTTGAACGACAACCTCATCATCACCTTTTATACTCAACCCTTGGATAATAAAATTTGGACCAAACCCTTGCCATTTCCCAGAGATGCTCTCAATTTTGACTTCTTTATCCCATTGTTTTGATAGAAAATCTATCACATATTGTTTGTATAAATCTTCATTTGGTAATATCAAGGAGATCAAACCCACCAATACTCCAAATAGTATAATAACCAGTGCAATAAATCCACGCATGTGAATCCACATTCGAAACAGAAAAGAATGTTTTGCAGTCTTAGTCATGTTTTAGGTCAACACCACATCAAATTGTTCTTGTGCATAGGAGTTTTCTGCTTGCAAAGTAATTCGTTTTCCTAAATCTTCTTCAAGTTCAGTCAAAGAATCTGTTTGTTCTTCGTAGATATAATCAATTAAATCTGTTGAAGCCAGCACCATAATTTGACCAGTCTGAAATTGCCTTACTGCACGTATTATCTCTCTAAATAGTTCATAACAAACTGATTCAACAGTTTTAACAAAACCTATTCCATTGCACACATTACAATTTTCAGATAACATCTGTTGTAAATTTTCTGTGGTTCGTTTGCGGGTAATTTCAATTAATCCCAACTGTGTTATGCCATGAATATAGGTTCGAGTTGGGTCTTTATCAACATAATTTTGTAGGGTTGTTAACACTTGATTTTTATGATTTTCTTCATTCATATCAATAAAATCAGCAATAATAATACCGCCCAAATTTCTCAACCGCAATTGTCTGGCTATCATTTGAGCCGCCTCTAAATTGGTTTTGAATACGGTTTCTTCTTGGTTTTTAAAACCGACAAATTTACCTGTATTGACATCAATTGTTGTCATGGCTTCGTTTTGATCTATTACCAAATTTCCACCTGATTTAAGTGGTACGAAATTGCTTAATGCCCGGTTAATTTCATCATCAATGCTGTGGAAATCAAATATAGGACGAATGCCTTTGTAATGAATGAGTTCCCCTTTCCATTCTGGCACAAATTCCTTAATAAATTTCTTTAATTTAACATAGACATCGAAAGAATCAGTCCGCACACTTCTGACTTCTGGTGTAATGTAATCTCTAACAGTTTTAACAGGAAGGTTAAACTCATGATATATTAATTCTTTAAATTTGCCTTTATTAATTCTAGTATTAACTTTATCCCAGAGCTTATGTAGAAACCTTAAATCTCTTTCTAAATCATCTTCTTGACACCCTTCTGCATTGGTTCTGGCTATAATTCCATGCGCTTGTTCTTCACCGTTAATTTTTTCTAATATATCAATGATTCGCTTACGTTCCTCATCTTCTGTTATTCTGATTGATAAAGCATTAACATTTGTTTCATTGGGCAATAAAACTAAATAACGACTAGGAATACTCAAATTACATGTGACTCTTGCACCTTTTGATCCAATGGCATCTTTGTAAACTTGTACAATGATTTTTTGGCCTTCATGAATAATTTTTGAGATACTAGGAAGTTCTGGGGCTTCTTTTGATGATGATTTTTCTTCGGCTTCTAGCCTGATTACTTTTTGTTGAGAACATAAATCTGATACATGCATAAATGCAGATCTTTGTAGACCAATGTCAATAAATGCTGCTTGCAAACCTGGTAAAATCTTTTCTACACGTCCAATATATATGTTACCAACCAATGAGCTTTTTTGATTGCGTTCTAATAACACTTCATGCAATATCCCATTTTCAACCAATGCCACCCGTGTCTCGTTTGGGGTAGAATTAATTAATATTTCTTCACTCATACCATTTCTCTGATTAATTTTGCAGTTTCAAACAGTGGGAGACCCATAATACCAGAATAACTGCCAGAAATATTTTTAATCCACACAGCTGCTTTTCCTTGAATACCATAACTGCCTGCTTTATCCATCGGTTCAGTCGTTTCAATATAGTCATTTAACTCTTTAGTATCAAGTTTTCTAAATTCCACATGACTAACAGACATGACCGTTTTTTTCGTATTCTCAGCCACAATTGAAACAGCTGTCATGACTTGATGTGTGTTATTTGATAATATTTTAAGCATGTTTTTTGCATCAGCTTTATCTTTTGGTTTTCCCAAAGTTTTGCCTTTAAACACCACTATAGTATCTGATCCAATGACAGGTGCTTGACCTTTGGTTTGTTGCCACCCTGCTTGGGCTTTTTCTAATGACAACCTTTGACAATACTCCTGTGGCGATTCTGATTCGAACTTGGATTCATCAATATCAACTGGCAAACAAAAAGGGTTGATGCCAATCTGTTCTAGCAGTTGTTTCCTTCTAGGTGATTGTGAGGCCAATATGATGTCAGGTTTTTTCATTAATTCTATTCACGGTGATAAGGATGGTTAGCAATTAGACTATAAGCACGGTAGATTTGTTCAATCAATATTACGCGAACCAATGGATGAGGGAATGTTAATTTGCTTAATGACCATTGTAATAATGCATGATTTTTGATCTCAGAAGAGACACCATCAGCTCCTCCTATAACAATAGCTACATCTGTGGCTTGCATTTGCCAGTCTTTGATGGACTGTGCTAAATTTTTAGTTGAGATATGTTGGCCTGTTTCCTCCAATAAAATAATTTTCTCGTTGGGTTTTAAGGCTGACATGATATTTTGACCTTCAATGCGCATGGCCACATCTGAATTCATTGATTTGGATCGATGAACAGGAGCTATCTCAACTAATACAACCTGCTGATTTTTATTGAGGCGTTGATTGTATTCATTAAATGTTTGTTGCACCCATTTTGGCATTTTTTGCCCGACTGCCAAAAGCCTAATTTTCATCTTTAATGGCTTCAGTCAATTTCAGGGTTGATATCCCAAAGTCCTTCGATGTTGTAATGTTCTCTGGCAGCTGGTGACATAACATGTAACACAACATCTGCAAAATCGACTACTACCCATTCAGATTTACCCAAACCTTCTATGCCGATTTTTTCAAAGCCAGCTTCTTCTGCTGATTTCATGACAGTTTCTGCAATGGTTTGAATGTGTCGATTAGATGTTCCTGATGTGATAATCATATGATCCGTCACTTGGGTTAAATGCGCTACTTCGATTGCAATGGTATCATTGCCCTTAGCATCTTCAATGGCCGCAATTATTATATTTTTAATTTTTTGAGCAACTTTCTGTGGTTCTTTTTTCTTTGACTGACTTGTGCTTTTTGTGTTTGACTCTTGCAAAACTTTCTCTTTTTTAAAATAATATGGCTGAATTTTAACACTTTCACTGTTTTAATTTTCAATTAAAACAACAAAAAACCAGCATTATAGTGATAATTGCATAAATTTGTCCGAAAACACACAACATTAATTATCGTATACATAATATTGTTCAATATTGAAAATATACAATTTTATATAAAAATGCTACAATGTAAAAGCACCATAGGAGTTATTAATGTTGGATCATCAAACAAAGCCCTTCCAAAATTTCAAACAAAACTATAAGGAGAATAATTTAAAGCAAGCACGAAAAATCGCCATTTTTGCTACGGTTTTTTATTTATTATTTGCTGTTTTAGATAGTTATGTTGCACCTAAATTGATTAATCAATTGGTTATTACTCGGCTAATATTCACTTTTATTCTTGTCATTATAGTTGTATTGACCTATACAAAGTCATTTGAAAAACATTGGCAAAAACTCTTTAGTTTATTAGTCATTTTCGCAGGAATTGGTATTATCATTATGACTTCATATTTACCTTGCCCTATGAAAACACTGTATGCACAAGGGTTGTTATTGGTCATATTCTATGGCTATACGATGAACAGGCTACTATTGGTTCCGGCTACAGTTGCAGGAATGAGTATTTTTATAATTTATACTATCACCTCTTTAAATTCACCTGAAATTAGTCAAACACACTTAATTACCAGCTTATTTTTTCAATTTACAGCGAATGCTTTTGGAGTGTTCAATATGGCTTATAAACAAAGACTATTGTATAAAGAATTTAATTCAAGAAAAAAACAAGAGAAACAGTCTAATGAGATTGTAGACATGAATAAAAAGCTTTTGAAACTCAACAAAAAACTGCATGATCTTGCCTCAACAGATGGACTAACAGGACTGGCAAATCGCAGGCACTTTGACGAAACCTTAGATCAATTTGTAATAAACAGTAAAAAAGAGAAATCTCCTTTATCATTAATTATGATAGATATAGACCACTTTAAACTCTATAACGATTACTATGGACACATAAAAGGAGACCTGTGCCTTAGAAAATTTGCTGATATCTTACAAAAAACTATCGGATCCACTAATGGTTTATGTGCCAGATTCGGTGGAGAAGAATTCACAATCATACTACCTAACACCGATTACGAAACCGCCATACTGATAACAAAAAGGATACAGGCCACCATTAAAGAACAAAAATTTCAACACCATGACTCTCCTATCTCTCCTTTTATCACAGCCAGTTTTGGTATTGCTTCTGCCTGTATAGAATTCCAATCATTGTCGCCAAAAAAATTAGTTACTTTTGCTGATACTTGTTTGTACAAAGCCAAAGAAAAAGGCAGAAATAGAATTATTGGTCAGTCAATATAGCTCCATTAGATATGATTAATTTTTATAGCATAAGTTACACCTATTAAAATTCATATCAATCTTTAGTCAATTAACAGTACATTGATAAGTTTATTTATGAAATTTTAGGAACCGTGAAATGGTTCACTGTTTTTAAAAATGAAGTGTCATAGAATAGATGTCGAAAGTTAATGTTTGTCCTTGTTATAAAATAAGGGTTTTAGGAATAAGCCCTTATTTTATTTTTTCATACCAGTTTGCCCACAATAACATCGCACCTGAAGCTCCCGATAAATGGGTGGCAGTATTGTCATCTTTACCCACCCAAAAGACAGCTAAATATTGTTGATCGAAACCAACAAACCAACTGTTTTTTCCATTGTTAGTGGTGCCAGTTTTACCATATAAATTCTTAAAACCATATTGATCTGATAATCTACGCGCCGTTCCTTGAGTTGTGACGGTATGCATTGCGTTTTTAATTTGTGTCATAGATTGTGCAGACAATGACAGAGAGTTTTCTCTTTTCATTTTCCCAAGTAATTGATTGTTTTTATCAACAATATATTTAATTCCCAACAAATGTTGTTGTTGGGCATCTGATGATAAAATTAAAAACAAATTTGTGACCTCAAGAGGAGTGAGCTCTGTGGCCCCAAGAAAAACAGATGGGTGGTTGGTGCGGTTAATGTTTAAACCCAAAGATTTTAAGAATGAAACAAATCTATTTACTCCTATTTGAAGGCCCAAGCTAACTGTGGCTTGGTTTCTTGAATTAACCAATGCTTGACGTGCTGAAATTCTTCCTAAAGATTTATTGTCCCAGTTTTTAGGTTGCCAGTATTCATTGTTTTTTGTTTTAACTTTTATGGGTTTGTCATCAATGACATCATTTAAAGTAAAAGATGCCAGTTCTTCTAATGCTGCTAAAAAAACAAAAGGTTTAATCAAGGAGCCTATCTGTCGTTTAGATAAAATGGCGCGATTATAGTAACTGTACTTCTCTTTAGACCCTTTTATAGCGAGAATTTCACCTGTTTGAGAGTCTCCTACAACGGCAGAGGATTGCAAGTTTTCACCCAGTCCATTGGTGTGCCATTGTAAAGTGTTGAGCAATTGGTTTTGAACAAACGGATTCAATGTAGTAAAGACTTTCATGCCTTGTTGGTTGAGTTGTACGGATGAAAATTGCTGTGAAAGTTGTTGATTGACTAAACCGATGAAGTCTTTGTATTCTTGATTTGAGAATGCATCATTTATGCGCACATCAAGTGAGCTATTCTTTGCAGTTTGCCATTGGGATTTTGTGATAACTGATGTCTCGTACCAAGCGTTAAGCACAGTGTTTCTGCGTTTTAAAGCACGGCTTTTTTGCTTAACAGGATGATACCAAGAAGGGCCCTTTACAATACCAATCAATAAGGCTTGTTCGGCTATGTTTAACTGAGCAGGCCGTTTTGAAAAATAATATTGCGATGCCTGACTCACACCATGAATGGCAACATTGCCTTTTTGTCCCCAGTAAATCTCATTAAAATAGCTTTCAAGAATTTGGCCTTTGTCGTATTTGTTTTCAAGCAAGATGGCAGATAACGCTTCATTGGCCTTCCTTATCCAGCTTTTAGCATTGTAATGAAACCGGTTTTTTATCAGTTGTTGAGTAATGGTACTCCCGCCTTGTACTATTTTCCCAGCAAAAATATTTTTTATCAATGCCCGCATTATTCCTATTAAATCAACACCATGGTGGTGGTTGAAATTTCGGTCTTCTATTGCTTGCAAACCTTTTACCATGGTTTTGGGTAAACTATTTAAACCAATGGGTTGTCTGTTTTCGAATGCTTTGTTATAAAACTGTCCAATCAACAAAGGTTCTAATCGGGCCACACTGTGATTAATATTTGTAAGCTGATTATTTTTAATAGCGAACTTTATAACTTTCGGTTTTTCTTTGCTATCTAAAAAGCTAAACCCTTTTGAGTGAATTTCATAACCGTTGATATTTTTAGAAAATTCACCAATATAGCGTGGATTTGTTTTCTTTTTATAGCCCAAAACTGTAAGTTCATAATCAATTTCATCCTCAGTTATGGTTTTTGATTCAAACAGGTTTAACTCTCGTGCGTATATTGAAGTGGGTATACTCCAGTTGTAATCAATAAACAGATTGTTTATGATAGATTGTAAATAAAAATACCAAGGCACAAATAGCCCAATGGCAAATCCAGATGTAAACCACAGAACAAACCTTAAAATGTACCTTTTTTTTGGCTTATTTGCTTTTTTGGTCTTTTTTGTCACCTTTTTCAATTTGTTGACGTAGTTATCATTATAGAAAGAATAATGTTAACATGTTATTCATTATTACAAACTAAAATATCAGCTTTATATCGGAGAAATGATTAATGAAAATTTTAAAAACACTAGCGCTTACTTGCTTTGCAACTTCAGCCATTGCTGATACCACTTTAATTTATAATGACAAGACTGAAAAAGTATCGATGAAAATGCAATTTGCAAACAACATGATGCGTGCTACCACTACTGGTGATGAAGGTGGCAACATGATTTATGATGCCAACAAAAATACCTTTATCATGTTAGTGCCTAAAGAAAAACAATACTTTGTTATGGATGAAGAAACGGTTAAATCTTTAACTGATATTGGTGCCATGATGGAAAAAATGATGGAAAAACAATTGGCCAATGTTCCGGAAGCTCAAAGAGAAATGATGCGCAATATGATGGCTGGAGCCATAAAAGCCCAAATGCCAAAACAGATGCCAGCTCCTGAGTATTCTTTAACCGGTAAATCTGAATCATTTAATGGTTTTAGTTGCCAAATTGTTTTGAAAAAATCAGGACGTGATAAATCAGAATACTGTGTAACTGAATATTCAGCTTTAGGTATGGATAAAAGCGAATACGAAACCATTGCTGAAATGCAAAAAATCATTGAGTCATTGGCCAAACAATTTGGCACTGATTCAAGCATGAACTTTATGGAATTAGGATCGTTTATCCCTGTTAATTATCGACAAAATGATCAAGTCGGTACATTATCAGATGTCAACCATGACAGCATAGACCCCAGCTTGTTTACAGTTCCTGCTGATTATAAAGAAATTGATTTACCCTTTAAAGATTTGCAATAATTTGATATATTTTTCAAAAAAAAAGGTCACTCGTGGAAGTGACCTTTTTTTTATGTGTTTTGATTAAGATGAAATTGGATAGGGAATGGGGGGACACCAAAATCAAAACAACTGAGTTAATTATATCTAGTGACCCTGATAAAAACGTGATAGTCGTCACAAAATCTCAACTAACTAATTATTAATCTAATGTGTTTTGTTAACCCACTGTTTATACTTTGTCATTAATATCATACTGATATAGAGCGCCCCACCAATCAGAGCTATGCTAAAGGCGGGTTTTATTTGGCTTTGAATAAAAGCCACTGAAGTTAACAATCCCAATACACCTAATGAAATCACCACTGCGATTATACGATTTGAAGTTTTATTCATTCTCAGTGAAAATATACCAATCCAAATTAAAATAACACTGACTATACTAATAACCATACCCAGTTGATTGCTTCTTTCTGAAGCATAGTTGATTTTAAAATTAGCGACAATGTCTGATTGATTGGCATACAATTTTTCAAAAGAATAATGCATGCCTTGCTGTGGAACCATGACTTTTAATGGCTTGCCTGCTTGTGCTTTTATCAAAGAGTTTCTGTCTGTTGATTGTTTATTGGGATTAACAAACACACCTTCGATTACAGCATTCATATTGGTCATTAATTTCATATAATTGGGACCAATAGGCAAGAAAACATCCCAGTAACTGTGAGTAACCACCATATCAGGAACAGGTAATTGACTACTTAGGCTACCAAACATGCCCATTTTTTGAGTATTTGTTGCATAAACCACCTCTACAGGAAACCCAGAAACCGAATTAAGCATTTTAATTAATATCCCAGTTCCTTTAGTGCCTCCAGCAATGGCTGGTTTTTCTGCTTTTCCATCAACAAAAACTGACCACACTTCTGAGTCTTTAGGCAATTCAAGCCTTAGAAATTGTCTGCGGCTGTTGCGCACATCAAACTTTGCAGTGGTAATTGATAAACCATCATTGGTCAAAAGAGTTTGATAATTTGCAGATTCGATTGATGCAACTTGAACATCTAGCTCTTGGTGACGTGTCATTCTGAGTTTTAAAACATGTGGAGATTCAGTGTTCACATATTTAAATGCCAATAGAATCGGATTGGTGGTTTTCAAAACCAATTGCTGAGGTAATTCATTAATAGCTAGTGTTGATAACTGTTTGGTTTCTGCGGTTTGAACTTCGACTGCTGTTAATGCTTCAACAGCAATACGTCCATGTTGAACTTCGGCCCCATGCACTTGTAAACTGGGAACCTGTAATTCAGATTTATTTTCACCCAGTATCATTTCATAATTGACATCAATTCTAAATTGACCTTGCATTTCTTGGGTGAATTCAATATTGATGTTTTGGTTATCATCTTCTATTATGGTTTTGTGGTTTCGGATTGAAGGTCCTGTCACATTAAGAATATTAATGTCTTTTGGTAAATGTAGATTTAAATCAACAATGACACCTGATTTAACATCAATTTGTATTCCAGCGCTACCTCGCATGGTTACTTCTCCCAATGAAACCAATGTATCTACTTGTGCATCATATTTGCCTTGTTTGCGTTCAGGAGCAATAGTATTGACGACTAAATTTGGTGAATCACTGGTATATTTAAAGGTATGGGCAATGGTTAATGAAATTTGATTGCGAAAAAATGCTGGCAATTGATTTTCACCTACACGGGTAATATTAGCTTCTTCTATGGGTTTTAATGCCAATTCAGCACCTGCTAACAATGCCACAATACCGCGTTGGCGGTGCATGTTATTGGCCCTAATTAAAGGTACTTTTATTGATTGATTTTTTTCGTTAGTATTTAATAATTGTTCGTATTCAATATTCAATTGATAATTGTCTTTGATGGATCGATCTAAAAACACATCTATGGTTTTGATATCATTATCAACTGTTACACTCCAATCAGATACACCAGCTGTTGCTGAACTAATACGATTGACTTGGGCACTGTTGGGTAGTGTAAATGATAAACTCGATGTTTCACCATGGGTAATCTCATAATCTATTAAGGCCTGGCCATACAATACACCTTCTTCGGCTGAGATGGCATGATAAACATTGGCATTGGCACGCAACTTGGTGCTAATATTTTTCGGTATTGCATCAACCCAAGTAAATTCAACCGAATTTGACATGGGCAAATACACTGTTGCTGATGTAGTCTCATCAATAATTTTATTCAATACTTGTGTAATGGTTTGATTATTGGAAACAACACTGACGTCTTTTTTGCCATCTAACTGTAAATCAAACTGCGAAATTGGTACTTTAGGAATAGGGAAACTAATGGTCGGTGGTCCTTGGTGTTGAGCCACTTGTACTTGAAAAACCACATTAACCGTATGCAATCCTTTGCCTTGTAACAACACTTGAAAAGCGCCATCTTGATCAAATACAGTGGCACTTTTTTTATTGACTTTGACATCATTTAAGGTCACCGTATTCGGCATCAGGTCAATATTAATGGACTCTCCTGTAAATAACTCGATGGCATATTGTGCATCAAATGTAACCGTTTTGTCATTCAGCTGACCTTGATAATTGGCACGGCTAATGACATAAGACTGTTCAGTGGCCACATGCCATGATATTAAAACCAATGAAGTGGTTGGAATACTGGCTTTGGCACTGGTAGATTTATTTTGGTTGCTGTGGCTTAAATTTGATGATGGGACGACTGCCAAATCAACTTGACTGTTTGGAAAATCAAGGGTGAAATCAGTCGATGCCGCCCGTGGTATAGGCATGGCCAAAACATAACCCATATCTGAACGACTGGCATCAATACTATAATTCAAAACCAGTTGGTATGTCCCTGATTTTTTTGAACTCCATGACAGCCATTCTGAATTTTGAACCAACGATATGGCTTGCCCATCAATTCGAGCTGAATTTATCGCGGCGCCATAAGGCAGAATTGGCACCGAAGTCCACTTGTCTTCAAAAATTTGAATACTGGTTTGCACTCTGACCTGCGCTGAAGTGCGGTCATCTTTCTCATTGATTTGAACTGTAATTTTAGATTGGCCTATGGCAAAGTCCGCAGGTGCTTTGTCCTCAGAACCTTTGCTGGCATCTATTAGGGTGTTATAAGTATTTAATGGCAATTGTACGTTGCCTGATTTGTCTTTTTCACCATCTTGAGCAAACACCAAGACAGTAAACAGAGTTAAGATTAGGATAGATATATTTTTCATGATTTCACCTTTTTTAGACTGAGAGGTTTTGTTATGGGTTTTCTACAACCCATTTGAGAACGATTAATTGATTAAATTGGTGGGAAACCCACCGTTTTGTGATTATTTAGTTTGGGTGATGTGCTTTCGCCAACTAATGTATTGCATTGAATCAACAATATAATTGATTTGTTGAACACCGCTAATAGGCGATGTTTTTAGTAGGTTTATGTATTGTTGAATTAATTTTAAATCATTTATGATTTCAGCATCATTGTTCCAGACTGGAAATTCATTTTGCAGGCTCTTATACAAATTGTGTAATGATTCTAGAATTAAAAGTGCATTACTCTGATCACCATTTTTAATAGAACCACTGGCTTGTTTTAATTTAATGGTAAAGTGGCTGGCCAATGTATTTTTAATCACGTTCATTTGTATTGGCCCAATGGCTTTTACCTGATTATCAAGATTGAGTTGTTTGCGTGCCACAGCATTTCTTAAATACAATAAATCTTTATATCGCATTGATACATCTGCTATTGGACCTGGCTTATCGATCACCACATCTAGTAAAACCACATGTGTGTCACCGGCAAAAAATGATGGGATAACTATTTGAATGCCCTCTTCGTCATCACCTCTGTCCGCGGCAATGCCTAGGTTTTTGGATAAACGTTTATCCAAACTTTGCTCAGCATCTCGAACGCGTTGTGATTGTTGATCATTAAGGTTATAAGAATCCAACACTTCAACTAATTTCACTCCTTTTGCCAACCTAATGCGCAACCTAAGTGCTCGAGCTACTGCCCGACTCGATGCCAATAATTCGGCATCAATAATACGCTTGGCTTCATTACTTGCATTCACACCCAATTGGATAACGCGTGCATGCCCTTGGCCCGATAATGCCAATTTTTTTAACTCATTTTGGTTATTTGCATCCATCGATATGGTGCTGGTTGTAATTCCTGCCATCGCATTGTTGTGAACAATGGATTCAATAGTGCTTAAATCATTAATCGAATTGGCTGAAAATAACATTAAAACACTGTTACCAAGACTTGCCGTTGGATCATCATTTGTCTGCAAAGATGCACTGGCAGTTGTTATGGCTTGTTTTAAAGTCAATTTAGAGGAATTTTTCACTTCTTCATCTGAAAATAATGTATTTAAAACTACTTGAATTGGACCATGATTAAAATCTTTGGGTGCAATAAGCATGCCACCAGGTACGCCAGCAACGGTTAACGATATCTTGTCACCAGGTTGTTTCGAATTTAATAAAGCCAACAGCAATTCTTTCATGTTACTTGAGTATTCCGGTGTTATTTTACTCATATCAAATACCAAACCTATGTTCATCGCTGAACGGTGTCCACCTTGGCGGTTACTGGCTTGAATGCCTACTTGTAAGCGCATGCGGGTTGGTTTATCACTTTCAACATTCGCCACATCACTACTTAAATACACTGCTAAAGCTGAGTTAGTTGGATAATCAAATGGTTGGATGTTTTGGCTTATGCCATTACTTAAATTCAGGCTTTTGTTGTTTTCTAATCTTCCCTCAATCATGCGCATAGTTGAATCACCTGGCAAATAGGTGTTGGCCCAGTAGCCAGTGGCAATTTGGAAAGATAAATTTTCTAAAGAATTTAAACCTTGTAAAAACTGTTTGGCAGATTGGGTTCTAAAATCTGATTGATCTTCAATTTCAGATGTGATAAGTCCATCATTAAAATTATCTTCAGTATTATTACGTTTTTCTTCCCGTTTCTGTATGGCTTTTATAGAAGCTAATTCTGAATCTTGTCTGGCACGAAATTTACCATCATCATTAGTGTCTTGTTCTAAAGGTTGATTGGTAACTTTTCTTGCCATTCTAGCACCTGTAACAACAACTTTTTCTAATTCAGCCAATTCCAAATTATCACCTAGGTTTACATTATTTTTCTTCTCAACTAAATCCTCAGCTGGTTCATTATTTATGTCACTATCGTAATCAATCAAGGCTTGTCCTACAATTTGCCTCTTTGGTTTTGATGATTTACGTTTTTCTTCCGATTTGACAACATCCTTTTTAACAAAACTCACCATCTCTTTTAAAGTTCCTTTTGACCCAAATTTAATGTGTTCTTCTGTATTTTCATTTAGATCTCTTTCTATTTCTTCCTGTATTTCCTCTGAAACAGATTTTAATGATTCATCAGAATCAGTATTTTCAACAGGTGTTGCTTGATCAAGACCAAATGATGACACATTCATCTTAGGAGAATCTACTTGATCTAAAGACATTCTACTACTTGGAGGTGGTGCTTTCATGGGCATACTTCTGCTTTTATCGTACATTTTTTGCTCTAATTCAACTTCAACAAATTCAAACTCACTGCTGTTGTCTTTATTCTTTGACTTGGCTTCTTTGCGTAAATCTATTCTTTGTCTTTCTTGTTCAGATAATGACTCTAATTGATTGCTACTGACATCATTTTCTGAGAACAAGCCAAAATTAGAGATTGAATTATAAGGAAACAAGGCGATCAAACTGATTAGCATAAACGATGCCGCCAATCCACTTGCCCATTGAATATTTAATAAACGTGTAGGTCTTTTGGTTTCCTGTTGCAAGCTTGTTATGCTTGTTAATGTGCTTTCAACCAAGGCATCATCTGCATCAAATTCTGACATTTCTTGAATGGCCAGATTCATTTCATTACAAGCCAATAAATAATCTTGGCACGATTGGCATTTCTCTAAATGATCTAAATCTATTTGATTTTGTAGAGTTTGGTTGAACTCTAATTCTGCAATTTTTTGTTGGATTTCATTACAATGACTCATGAAATACTCCCCTTTGATTTGACTTCGTCATTACTTTTATAGGATTGAATAAGGCTTTGACGAGCGCGTCTGATTTGTGTTTTGATTGTGCTTAATGGCAATTTTAATATTTCTGCTACTTCTGATAATTTTAAGCCCTGGATGATATTTAGGTTAAGTGCTTCTGATTGTGCAGGAGGCAGATCTTGCATGGCTTGTTGTAACCATTGCATCATGTGTTTTGATTGTGTTATTTTCTCAGGAGATGCTGTTTGATCAACTAATTGTAGATCTGGTTTTTCTTCAGTACAAAGGCTTAAATGGTTATTAATGGGTTTTTGATCGCGGATATGGTTTCTGACTGTGTTAACTGCTATGGTAAAAATCCAAGGACTCAATCTGTTGGACTTATTATAGCTTTTGGCAGCTTTATGTATCTTAAAAAATACGTCCTGAAATAAATCATCTCTGGTATTTTTATCAAATCCACTGCGGACCAAGTAACTGTAAACTGGTTTTCGATAAGCCTGCATTAATTGTGCAAATGCCTGTTTATCTCCTGCCAAGTGCTGTGCTAGCCAGTTTCTCTCTTCAGAATTGTTGTTTTTCTCACTGCTCATACATAACTATACACATCAACAGTGAGAAAGTTTCAAAATTATTAATTTACTTCTTAAAAACCTTATCTGGATAATCAGGTCGATTAATCTCATCTGATTTATATTCTTCCAATTGTTTCAAAATTAATTCTATAGATTTGTCCAATTGGGGGTCTTCGCCGTTGATGACTTGTTCTGGCCATTGTTCTACTTCTACATCTGGAGCAACACCCTCATTTTCTATGCTAAAACCTTTATCATTATAAAAAGCAACGTTAGGAGCTGTCACTGATCCACCATCAATAAATCGAGGATAGCCCAATACGCCAACCAATCCACCCCATGTGGTTTTACCGACGATGGTTCCTAATTTGTATTTTCTAAAAAGATAAGGAAAATAGTCTCCACCAGATCCAGCATTTTCATCAACAATTAAGACTTTTGGACCTTGTATAGAAGCACTTGGAGACTTAAGATCACTGCCATAACGGAAATTCCATTGCGCATTTCTGGGTCGGTTCAATAAATCAATGTAATAGTCTGACAAATAGCCTCCACCATTATAGCGTTCGTCAACAATGATGGCTTTTTTGTTCACTTGTGGAAAGAAGTAGCGTTTGAAATATTCATGACCAGCATTGGCTGTATTTGGGACATAGACATAAGCGACTTGATTGTTTGTTGCTGCATTCACTTTTTTGATATTGCCTTCTACCCAATCTCGGTTTCTTATTGATCTCTCAGATCTCAGTGCTGTCACATTTACCGACCTGCTGTCTTTACCATTTGCATTGTTAGATACAGTTAATTTTACAATGCTGTCTGCTGTGTTTTCAAACATTGCATAGATGTTATCTCCACCAGTGAGAATATTGCCATTTACGCTGATGATATAATCCCCGACTTTCACATTCACACCTGGCTCTGTTAAAGGAGATCTTAAATCTGGGTTCCAATTTAAACCACCATAAATCTTTTTAATTCTATAACGGTTATTGACGATCTCATAATCTGCACCTAATAAGCCTCCTGAAATTTGTTCTGTTTCATGACGTTTATCACCTCTTCCTTGAAAACGGTGGTGACCAACAGACAACTCACTAAACATCATTTCCATCATGTCATATAAGTCACCTCTACTGGTTAAATGGGGCAAAAATGCTTCGTATTTGATTTTTGCTGCTTGCCAATCAACTCCATGCATCCCTGGATCATAAAAATAATCTCTATTTACTCTCCATGCTTCATTAAATATATTGCGCCATTCTTTTAAGGAATCCGTTTTTACCTTTACAGCGCCAAACTTAAGAGGAGTCGCTTTTGTTGCATCTTTATCTAAGTCGGCCACCTGCCATGAACTATCTTGGTATATAAGCATGTGCTTACCATCTTGACTGATTTGAAAATAACGTGCTGGCATTAAAGGTTTTTCTTCTTTATCTTCTAGTTCATATTTATAAACGGATAATTCACCATCTGCATTGGGTTTTAGGTAATGTAAAACGCCTTCTTTTGTTACCCGTAAGTTTTCATAATTAGATGCTTTTAAAGGGATGCTGACAATTCGATTTTTTATGCCTTTAAAATCTATAACCAAGTCATTAACTTTATCCTCTTTTTCTTTTTTATCCTTTTTGGATTCTTTGCTTTCTTTTTCTTCTTTCTTACCTTCTTCTCTATCATTTTGTTTACTAAAAGGCGACTCAACATCATTTTGTAATGTCAGTAAATAAATGTTATTGGTGCTATTCATATCAATGCTCGATTGGTCAAACCAGTTTTGTAATGGACCTGCATCCGTTGAGGCCAATAAATACAAGTACTTACCACTGGGATCAAATGTTGGTTCGCTTAAGTTTGATAAACCGTCTGAAATCGCATGTGATTTTTTGTTTTCTAATGAATACAGATAGGCAACTTCATAGCTGTAATCAGTAATTATGGTATAGGCAATCCACTTCGAATCATGCGACCATGATCCAAATAAATTTCTGTAGTCTCCTGGCAAATATAATTTATCAGAATCTATTTTTTGATTAATTTTTGAGGCTATGTCTAATACATACAAACTCCTGCCATTGTCAACATAACTAATTTTTTTGCTATCAGGTGACCAATTTATGTGGTTATAAAATCCAGACCCATTCAATTTCACCTTTTTAATGGCATTGGTTTTTACTGATTGAATGTGCATGGCATATTCACCCGATGCATCAGAAAAATAGGCTATATTTTTTCCATCTGGAGACCATACAGGTACCTGTTCATGCGACCCTGCTGTCATTGTTAAATTTATCGGATCTCCCTTATCAACAGGAACCGTAATAATATCACCTCTAAAATCTACCACGACTCTGGCAGCCGATGGTGAAATTGCAGCTGATCTTACATTTTCTTTACCTGATACATAACGGGGTCGCAATTCAAGCAAGTCTGTATGAATAGTGATATCTAATGTTTCAACTTTTGCTGTATTCGCATCATAAGTATGTAACAAACCAGCTTGTTGGTAAATAACCATGCCATTGTTGGCGTTTAAATTAAGTATTGGGAAATCATCGTGATGAGTCAGTTGTTTAACTTCTTTCGAATCAGTATTGTAGCTATATAAATTAAATTCTCCATTGCGGTCGCTTCGAAAATAGATGGTTTCTCCCATCCATTGTGGTGAACTGTCATTGCTGCCTGATTCTGGTCTTGGTACTTCTTCAACTTTGTGCGTTTGGGTGTCATAAATCCAAATCTTTGACATCGTTCCACCGCGGTAATTTTTCCATTGTGTGAACACCGCTCCATTTGGAGTGTAGGCTATGTGTTTATTGTCATCTGAATATGAAGCTAAAAAGGCTGTTGGAATTTTTAATTTCTCAACTGCCCCACCATCAATTGAAACTGTGTGTAACTGAGAAAACCTACCAGTATGTGAGGTTCTATTTGAAGTAAAAATCAAACTGGTTCCATCTGATGAAAAATCTAAAACATTGTCAAGACTCGGGTGCCAAGTTAGTCTTTTGGGTACACCTCCTTCAACAGGTATTATGTAAATGTCATTGTTACCATCATATTGGGCATTAAAGGCAATGGTGTTGCCATCTGGTGAAAATATGGGATTCGACTCTACTCCTTTATCAATGGTTAATCTGCTAGGATTACTACCATCACTATTTGATATCCACAAATCTTCTGCATAAATAAATGCCACATTATTTTCACTGATGGCTCCTTGTGATAGCATTTTTGTTTCTGACAGTGCAGATAATGACACTAACGTTAGTACAAGAGAAAGAAGAATTTTGTTGCTTGAAAAAATATACGAATTCATATGATGCCTTGACCCTTTTTAAAAGAATCAATATAGTATCATTGATTAATTATTTCTACAATTCAATAATTTCTATCAGTACATAACCAGAAAAGACCCATCAGCTAACGCGACCACAGATGCACTACTGAATAATGCTGGGAGCATTGCATGTGTTGATGGTGTTTTTAATTCTTGAGATTGTGGCCCATAGGCTTTTAGCTTTAATTCACCTCCTGAGAAATAGCCATCGCCTTCACTCCAAGCAATAAGTTGATTGCCAGCATTGTTGATTGCTATTACTGGATGTTTTTGACGAATTATACTGCTTTCTGGACTAACCATTATGGGATTGATAGATTTTCCTGATCTCATAGACTTATAGATTTTGCCTTTTGTTTCCCATGTTATCCATGTATTTTGTTGACTGTCTTGTACCATACTATTGGTACTAACTGGACAGGCATTGTATTTCCACTTATCAATGAGTGTTGTACTTTTATGAGAGTCATAAGACGACAATAATTGCATGTCACGATCATCACCGTTTTCGGCACTTCTATATGCCACTAACAATTCTCCTTTGTCAGTGTAACTACTGGCAAATGCACAACATGCACAACCACCAAGGCTTTGGTCTCCAATCATTGATTCAGGCCCAAAAGTCTCTCCATTATCTATTGATGTCATGGAATAAACTGTCCTTAAATTTTCATCATGACCTGCCATCCATGACAGATTGACTTGATTATTAAATGTTGACACAACTGCATTGGCCTCAGCCCCATCTATGTGCTTTTTAATTATTGCACGTGGTGTTTCGAATTTTTCAATGGCACTATCAGAGCGGCTATACAGATAGGCCGTTGGTTTATGATCAAGCCAAACCGCATGTAATCGGCCTTGTCCATCAACCGCCATTTTTGCTGTGGCAATCACATCAGGTCTTCGATATGTCTTGGATGAAATTTTAATCGGTTCTGACCATTTATTTACATTTGGTTTGTATTGCTTGTAATACAAATTTCCTAATCGAGAATCAACCTGTTCCATTTTAAAATAAATCAAATGGGTCCTGCCTTTTTTATCATGCAATAGCTTGGGTTGTATTTCATTTTCTGCCATGGCTTGAATAACAATACTTGGCTGAGAATTAGCCTGTACATCAACGATCTGTAACCAGTTAATAATCAAAACAGATATTATGACTAAAACCTGTCTCTTATACACATCTCCGAGCCCACGAGACAGGCAGAAATCTC
>OJDV01000227.1_pt1 | contig 21726 bp, 8 predicted proteins | sample 1592911 | NCBI WGS metagenome assembly OJDV01 (sample SAMN05416860, study PRJEB24817) | seawater metagenome | isolation source: Sea water | place: Canada:Atlantic | collected 2013-11 | reverse complement strand
GATATGAATAGTAGAAAACATTCACAAATAAAATATAAAAAATAAAAAAAGGATATTCATCATGAAAAAATTGGCGATACTAGTATTACTCATTAGTCTGACTTTCAACGTAAAAGCATCATTACCAGAGGGCATGCCACAAGCAGTATATGATGGCATTGTTGCTCAAGTCATAACAGACCTGGGTCATTTTGATGCAATTGCTGTTGAGCAAGCGATTTATGAATGGGTCATGGCACAACCCGTACCACCAAATGACGGTGATTTACAGGAAACAGGTAATTGTACACAGTGCCAGGCCAGTGATGTAGGTACTGATGCTCAATTTTTTCAACCCAGAAATGTCAAAATCAAAGCCAAAGTAAATCCAGATGGGACTTATCCAACCACTCTAAAAATCAAATGGAAGAGGCCAAAAAACCTAGATGACTCTCTTCTATATGAAGTCTCTCATTATAAAGTTTATGTCTCAAAAGACGATAAAAGTTATGAAATATTTGATGTCCCATTAAAATACAAAAGAAATGGCAAACTAAAGAAAAAACAAAGCATCAAATTCAAAGATCGTGAACTTGCTGATTACAAAGTCCAAATACAAGCTGTATATATACCAATAACTTCTGAAAGTGCAGCACGCGCTAGTTCAGCAAATAAATCCACAAACAGCGATAAAACAACTGGTAAAAACGCTTCTAAAAATCCAAATAGTACCGATAAATCATCTGGTGGATCTAGTTCTGGATGGACCACTCAAAAAGATTTTTCAACCAAGCCTCCAGAATTGACTGTTGGAGATTTAACAGGTGCGATAAAAACCTGTGTGAATAATAATTCTTATTCTGATTCTCAATTATTAACTGAAATAGAAAATCCTCTATTGTGCCCAAATCATAGCCTACAAGATTCTGATGTAGTACAAATTACTGACATGGTAAATTTAACGGGATTGGATTTAGGAAATAATCCAGATATTATATCCATATCTGCTTTAAAAGATTTAACTAATCTGTCAACTTTACTCATGTATGGTGCTTACATAAATATGGGTTTACCAGATTTCACAGATTTTGATACATTGATAAATTTACGTTTATCAGGATTGGGATTAAATGCTTTGCCAAATCTAACAAATGTAGATTCATTAGAATATCTTGATATCAGTGATAACAATATTAAGGATGGTTTTAATAAACTACCAGATAGTTTGAGTGTATTAATATTAAATGGCAATAAAATTAAAAGTTGTGACGGGCTTGAAACTATTGAAATAGAAACAATCCAGATGCAAGGCCCTAAAGTTACATCATTTGAAAATTGTTCGGAAATTTTTGGGCTGAAAAACTTGTCAATTTTGGATGCACCAAATTTGATTGGAGATCAAAAAATTAAATCATTTGGCGGTTTTTGTGACTTAAGCTTAATAAATACGAATATAGTAAACCTAAAAAACAAACGACCTATTTACAGTTTAACATTAACAAATAATGAAGTCCTTGAAACTAATAGTACGATTAGACTCGAACTAAATAACGAAGATAACAGTTATCCTCATCTAATCCCAACTTTTGTTGATTACACTTCATCTAACAACATGTCTTGCCATGATGTATATAAAAGATATGAGTATTGGACAAGTAATAACAAGCTTGATATGAGTAATCCTATACAAACTACAGTTGGAGGGATAACAAAAACTTCACCATCCTGTCAGACGATTCTAAATCCAGCCTTTTTTAACTTGCCAAGTAGTTGTAAACCAAATGAATTAAATTCGCTAGATGTCTATTATGATCAAGATTCTTATAAAAAATACTTAAAATGGGATAAGAATATTGATCACGATTATAATCAATGGGGAATCACATCATATAAATTGGTTGCATACAGATTAGATAACGTCATATCACAGAGATATTTGCCCTTAGATGTAGAACAACCATATATATTAAATGGGGTGGATGCTGATAAATTTACAATTCAGGCTTGTATTGGGACGAAATGTGGATATGAAACTGAAACAATATCTTCAGAATTTAAACAAGGATTGTCACGTGCTACAAATTTATCAATAAATTGGCAAGATTTAACTGCTAACAAAACTTTTAAGATTGGATTTGAATATCCTGTTAATTTAATAACTGAAGACCCAGCAACTATACCTGATTATTTTAGAATAGTCCCAAACTTAAAAAATTGTAATAACAATAACACTTGTGAATTAGAAGATACAATTCAATACATAGAAGGCCAAAGTTATTGGGAAACTACCAAGATATACAATTATAATAATCCAAGACATGGTAAAAGTTTTAATGTATATGCTTGTAATGAAATTCTCGGATGCTCGGAACCAAGATTGGTATCAGCCCAAACCCCGGTCGTTTCTGCAGAATTAAATCTAGAAAAGCCCATAGAACTAAGTATAGCCACAAATGTATACAGTATTGAATTAATGTGGAAAGTTGCTCCAGATCCACAAAATACTGTAAATGGATTACCTGTATTAAACTATGTTGATTATTTTGAAATTGTAGAAATGCAGCCATATATTGTAGCAGATCAACCACAAGTAAATAATAGTGGCAGTTTTGCAGCTTTTGAAAGAACCTTTTATCTTGATGCACTAGATGTTTGGGACAGTAATAATGAAAATTTTTTGATTACTCTAAAAAGAAAATCTGTCGGAAAATATACCTTTAAAATACGGTCCTGTAAACGTGACAGAGTAAATGGTGATGTTTGTTCAGGTACTACACAAATTCCATATGAAAAATTTATGGTAGGATCTAATGAATTCATTAATTTACCTTATCAACCAGCAGAAAATCAAATACTTAGAAGGCATGAAAAAGTAATTGAAAAACCTATTAATATTGGTTGGTTCAATGACAATGGAAATATCATCCTCAGTTGGAATTACCCCAAACAAACCATAATGGATGAAATTGGAACTCTTGAAGATATTACTTATAAACCTGATTATTTTTTCATAACTAATATAACAGCTGGCCTAAATAATAATAGTTGTATCGTCAATGGTCCTGATTTAAATAAATTTACAATAAATCATGCTGACAAAATAAATAACGCATCTACTAACCATGAAAATGTTTGGACCACACAAATAAAATGTAAAGGTCTAAATCAAAACACAGAATGGGTAATACAAGCATGTATTAATGGCATTGGTTGTTCACCACAATCTGATGATGTATCTCTTTTAGATGATAACCAACAACAAAACCAAGGTTTTCTTACACCGACACTAGCAGAACCCGATGGTGTAATTATGCCACCTGGGATACCCTCTTCAAATGGACCAGTTGCTGGTGGTCCAGGTGACCTACTTCCTGGCATGTGGTGGAATCCTGAATTATCAGGCACAGGTTGGCACTTTTATTGGGCCAATAATTTAGGGTTGCCATCAAATCATGAAAATTACAGCAATACATATGATTTAATCGGTTACTGGTTAGCTTATAGAGAAATTAGGGGTGTTTGGACACCAACATGGTTTCAAACCAGATTAAAGCAAGTGGCCGGTAAAGATTATTTTGAAGGTGATATTACTTATCAAGAGAAAAATCCAACAACTAATGATATATCTACCATAGATACAGGTAATTTACAGGTATTATTTTCAACTGGTGAAGGCGAAGATTCAAACCGTCATGCGACATTGGTTTTTGATATTGATTATGAATCAAGTTTAACAGGGTTTTCAGAAGGGAATTTATTTACACAAATTACTTCAGCCGATGATTTAGGGCCATATTCTCCTTTGGTAGATGAAAATGGATTTGAAGTTCTAGATGGAACATTGAGATTAGAAATACAAGATTTTGCAATTGGTGTTATGGGCGGAGAAGATGGTGGTGAAGTAATAAATACCAATACTTTTGGACCTCCTAATGATGATGACCATTATTCTGGGCTATGGCAGAATAATGATAAGTCAGTATCATTTTTGACTTGGATTGAGCACAACATGGAGATGTCAACAGTTGCTACTTTTGACAATGATGGAGTGCCAATTTGGGTTCAAGCAGTCAATATTAGTAGAGAAGAAAACAATGTTCTTGTATCACCAACTGGAAAATACTTTGATAATTACGATTATGAGAATTCAAGTGGTGCAAAATATACACTCGGAGCCGTGCCAGTTGGATTCAATCCTTTGTCTCCAAAACCTTATAATCATAATTTTCAAGGATATGATCATGGTTATGTAAAATATATAGGGCACACGGGCAGGTGTTTCGAGATGAATAATCATGAAGATTCAACTGATCACATGCGTTTTCGCAAAGCCAAATTTTGGGCAACTATTGCAGATGCTGATGCTGGAATGTTGGTTTATCAAGATTCGGATTTGGATTCTCAAAACAATATATATTCCCGTTCCATAACAGAGGCTTTGGGTGGAAATAATGCTGATGAATGTGCTGATGATGATCAAGCATCAACAATGCTAAACCTAACAAAACAAGCATCTTTACATGAGATTAGGTTTGAAATTGAATCACAAAATGAAGTTGAATCACAAGTTGACGATGTTGTTCAATGTCAACCTACTGTTGATGAATCTTGTGACATAAAATTCACTTGGTATACCGATGATTTTTATGAAAACATACAACCCTATGTCAATAATACGTATGATCCTACAGCAGTGGATCACGAAGGCTATGATCATCTTTCAAACATCTGTAACAATGATACAAATTTAGCCGATGGTGAATTCGTTATGGAAAACTACCAATGTACTATCAATACCGCGGGTACGTACAGGTTTCAGTTACACAAAGACACTTACGATATTGATAATAATGGCAATATTATAGTTACTGGTACTTTACCCATTACAGAAACTATGACATTAAAAATATTGCCTTGTGATGATTGTGTAATAAACGAAGAAGATATTGTTATAAATAGTGAATATCCATATCGAGGGCCAAATGGATCTGGAAACAGTGGCATTGAAATATCTGACTTACCAACCGCTCCAGCTTCATCATCTAAAGTAGGAGCAACCAAGGGCAGCTTTAGTGTTTCTAATAATGGAGCGGCCAGTTACTCAATTCCAATTATGACAGCACCTGCAAGTGGTGGTTTTGCACCTAGTTTTTCAATAAACTATAGTTCTCAATCTTCAACATCATCATTAGGTAAAGGATGGTCAATTGGTGGATATTCAGTAATTAATCGTTGTTCTCAAACTTATGAACAAGATTATATTGAAGCAGCAGCCGATCCATTGGTTTTAGAAGTAAATTTTACTGAATCTGACCGTTTTTGTGTTGATGGAAAAAGATTGTATATGGAGACAGATTCTGGAACTTATGGTGGTGACGGTGTTGTTTATAAAACAGAAATAAATGACTTTACTAAATACACATCATATGGTTCTCAAGCTGGAAGCCCAACATGTTTTATAGCACAAAATAAAAATGGCAACACTACGTATTATGGAAATTGTGGATTAGGTTCGAATGAAGAGTCAACAGCATTAGTTGATTCAGCACTGACTGATACACCATCAGACAACCCAGCTTTTGCATGGGCGCAATCAAGAATGAATGATGTATCAGGAAATTATTATGATGTTTCATATTATTCAGGAAAAGTAGCGGGAACCAGTGAAACAAAGCCTACAATTGAATTTTATCCAAAAAAAGTCTATTACTCAGCCAATATAAATGCTGGTCAAAGTTATAAGGATGAAATTGAGTTTGTTTATGATGATGCAGTTGATAGTGATGAGATCATAGGCAATGCAATCTCAACTAACCCAAATATCAAACATTTAGTAAATAACAAAAGACTAATCAGAATTGATTCAATGTCTAATAGTCAATCTTTAAGAAGTTATGATTTAGGTTATACACAGTATCCAAGCATTCCAAGTGCAGGAATTAACGCATACAATGTACTATCTTCAATTACAGAGTGTACCGACAGTTCATTAAGTACTTGTTACGAACCTACTGTATTTAATTGGGATACAGGTTCATGGACAAGTACTGGTTCAACTGTAATAAACTTATCATCACCATTTATTGATTTCCCTCCTTTTGTTCATGATAATGATGATACTACGACAGATGATTATTTTGTTACCCCTTATGATATTAATGGTGATGGATTAAGTGATTTTGTTATTAATTATGATATTGGTAATGATGTACCTGCAGCCAATCAAACAACTCAAATTGCAATTGCTAAATCTGATGGAACTGGATTTGCAGTTCAAGATATGTCGATTCCTGGTGGAGTTGAAAGACTTAGTTCAAGATTAATAGACATTAATGGTGATGGATTTAATGACATAGCTGTAAATGACAAAGTTTATCTATGGAACGGTTTTGAGTATAGTTCACCAGTTACCTTAGATTTTTCTGCAGATAAGTTTTTTGATCTCGATGGTGATGGGTTGCCAGAAGCCATAGAACATGAGACTACCGGAAGTGGCAATGATATTACAGAAAATATATTAGTATACAAAAACAATATTGGTCTAGATGAAAACCATATTCTCACTAATGCATATGGTGAACCACAAATATTTAACCTCAATGTCAGTAATGTTGAACTAATCGATGGTGGTTTAATTATTGTTGATGAATATCCATTTAATGATATTGATATTGTCAGTTTTTTTGATGATAACGGAGATGGTGTATCAGAAATTTTATTGGAAGTAGAAATTGAAGCATGTCCAGATGGTGTTCCACACCCAACATTACAAGGTGATATTAACCCTTGTCAATTTGATTCATCTTCAAGAATTTATCAATGGGCAATTGCAAGGTTAGTTCAAATTGGGGCAGATGATTGGGAATATAGTGTTAAGACTTTAGAGCCGACTACTTCTTGTTCAAGCTATAATTTGTGTGGAATGGGCATTACTCAACCAACTTTTGTGGACTTCAATCAAGATGGGTCTCAAGAAATGTGTTACATTGAAGTGGCTACTGATGATACCGGCGTTACAGATAAAAAATGGAGATGTTTCGAAACAGTTAAAGGAAAATATACTGATAATAGTATTTTCAGAAGAGCATTTAGTTTTGATGGCGGCAATGAAAATTACTTAAATCAAACCAGTTTTGAGGACTATAACGGTGATGGCTTTATTGATTTAATGTTTTCCGATGGTCGAGCTGTGAATTCAAAATGGTCAGTTATATACACCAATACATCAAATGGCAATATATCTGTTGGAGATACAATACAAGGTACGGTACACGGAACAAACACAATAGCTGGTAAAGGGGAACATGAGGATACAAGTAATGATGACAATTTCCTACTTGATAAACACCTATTTATCGATGTAAACAATGATGGAATCAAGGACAGTTTATTATTTAAGTACAATACTCATAATTCTGATGATAGGATTAAAGCCTATGCAACATTAGGCACAATCACAGGTGGCCTAATCGACTCAAAAGATAAGATTGTATCCATTACTGAAGGTTTAGGTAATCATATAGATATTGTATATAGACCGATGACTGATACAAATGTTTATACAAGAGAAAACAATTCTGTGAATGCGTGGTTTGGCTCTGGTAAAACACCCATATATGATTTTACATCTAAAATGACGTTGGTTTCAGAATACAGTATTGATTTCCCATTCTATGATATTGCAGATTATGACTTAAAAGGCACATCAACTGCCTATCTAGGATTGCAGCAAACTTATCAATACCATTACTATGGAGCAAAAATTCAAGCTGGTGGCAGAGGTTTTCTTGGTTTTAAAACATTTGAAGTATTTGATACAAATAATAGTATATTAAACCAAACTAGTTATCATCAAGAATTTCCTTTTACGGGATTAGCCTATAAGAAGGAAACCTTTTTTGTTGATCCAGGTCATTCACCAACTTCAATGAGAGCAGCAAATTCTGAAAACAAGTTAATTCCATGTTGGGTCAATTCTGATTGTGCGCCAGTTATACCTCCAAAAGATCCATGTTTAGGAATCACAGGATTTGTATGTTCATCTGAATCATTTGAATCTATTCCAGATGGAGCAAATCGAATTTCATATGTTGATTATCAATGGGAAGATATAATTATTGATACAGGAAGCAAATCTACTGTTTTTGTTTATCAAAATGTTGTGGGTACAGATCAATATGAACTGGATGGTGTTAGTCAAATTGGTAGGACATCTGTCACAACTAATTATGAAGAAACAAATTTTTATGGAAATCCTACTCAGGTAATCGAATATACATATGATAAAGGTTCAACAACTGCATTATTGACAAAAACCACAGACATGGATTATTACTATCCAACTAATGGCGATTATGTATTCAATAAAGTAAAAACTAACACATCAACATTTGCTCGGTCATCTGGAACTAAGATACGTAACTCAGCATATACCTATGATGGTAACCACCGTTTATTAACAGAAAAAAAATACTCAGAGTCTAATGCATTAAAATATATACAAACGGAATATAAAAACAGAGATTTTTTTGGTAATCCCGAACGTGTAGAGTTAACTGCTACTGGTGAAACAATGAGGTTTACTGTAAGTGAGTATGATAATGAAGGTCGATACAACAACAAAGTATCAAAAAACAACCAATTAATTTCAGAAGTTGATAGCAGAGATAAATACGGTAATCCAACTAAAGTATTCAATCAACAAGGCATAGCTAGCTTATCCAGTTATGATGCATTTGGCGGTCTATATTATAAAATTGATGAATTAGGTCAATGGAGTCAAACAACAAAGGCATTAGGTGTAGGTAGCTATTGTTCAGGTACTGGTGCAACCTTTCATACTATATCAACATCATTTGGCCCGACAACATGGAATTGTTTTGATAAATTAGGACGAACAGTACGAACAGTTAGTGAAGGTTTTGCAACTGATTCAGTCGTTTATGTTGATAGCCATTATGATATCTCTGGCAATTTAATAGAAAAATCGGTTCCTAAATTCTCTGTACCTTCACTGACAACCGAAAATGATTGGAATAGAAGTGCATATGACGCATTGGGCAGAGTTCAAAAAAGCAGAAATGCCAATGAAGAAATAACAACAAATTTTTATTCGGCATTATCAGTCACTGTATCAAACGATTTAGGACGTCCAACAACATCAATTAGCAATATGTTAGGCGAATTAACTAGTGTTGAAGATTCTGCTGAAAATATAACGACATATGAATATGATGCAATAGGTAACCAAACCAGCATTGATGGGCCATTAGAGGGAATTACAGATACGGTCTACACCTTTTATGATGATTTTAATAATGTTGATAATATAAATGATCCTAATCTGGGTATTTGGACATATAAATACAATTTATACGGTGAGTTACTTTACCAACGCAATGCAAAACACAATTGTACTGTATTGACTTATGATGATTTAGGTAGAAATGATTCAAAAACATACAAAACATCAGCTAATGATACTTGTACTGTTGGGACTTTTGAAGATTCTTTCATCTATACATATGAGACTGATAGCTCGTTGGCTTCTTTTGGTCTATTAAAATCAGAAAGTAATCAAAAGATGATTAACACTTATTTTTATGATGATTTGGGTCGAAATGATGTGACTGAAATTAAACACATAGGTGAAGGCATTGGTGGGGCTGATAAATCCTATTTGCAAAGTGCATACTATGATCAACACAGTAGGCCATTGGCTCAATATGATGCCACAGGACAAAGTGTCAGATATGAATATAACCAACGGGGTTATCAATTTAAAACAATTGATCAACAAACAAACACTGTTTTTCAAGAAGTTATTGCCATTGATGCTTTTGGGAACACAAATGAAGTAAAATCTGGTAATAATGTCACAACAACAATGGGTTATGATGACATTGGAAGAGTGAAATCAATTAATACCGTGCATCAAAGTGATTCGATCCAAAGCCTTCATTATGAATATGACACTGTTGGCAATCTAGAATCACGCGAAGATAGGCGAGATTTAGGCAACGTTTTTTATGAAAAATTCACCTATGATACGATCAATAGGTTAAAAGTAGTAGAGGCACAAACAGGATCTACTCCACTGACTCAAACCATGAGTTTTGATTATGATGAAGGTGGTAGAATCACAGATTTTAATGGGGATAAATATTGTTATTCTTCAGATTCGATTCATGGTGTTGATGCCATTAAAACTAATAATTGTTCCACTGGCTCAGTTATTAAGAGTTTCGATTATGACTTAAATGGCAACCAAACAGAATCTGATGGTAGAACTATTGAATACACCGCATTCAACAAAACATCAAAAATGTACAAAGGCGCAACATCGGTAGATTTTGTCTATGGAACCAATAACCAACGCATTAAACGCATTGATGTAGGCAGTACTGAGAACGAAACCACCTACTATGTAGGCAATGTCGAGTTTATAGTTAATACATTGAACGGAACAACAAAGACCAAACGCTATATTGGAGATACTGTGGTGACAGATTTCAATGGTGGTAATCAAGAAGTTAAATACCTACACAAAGACCATTTAGGCAGTGTACAAAGCGTTACAAATAACAATTACAATATCATTACAACAAAACACTTAAGTTATGATGCTTTTGGAAAAAGACGCAGTGCTGGTGATAACAGTACCATTATAGATGAAAATCCAATATCTAACGTGACAAAACGAGGATTTACAGGTCAAGAACATATTGACCAATTGGGCATTATAAACTATAACGCTCGATTGTATGACCCAGAATTGGGAATCATGCTACAAGCCGATACCATTATTCCTGATGGACCAGTAACTCAATCAATGAACAGATATTCCTATGTGTTTAATAACCCTTTGAGTTATACTGATCCTACGGGGCATGTGCCTTGGAGAAATATCGATGATGCAAATAAATCTTTTGAATACTATCGAAGCAGTAATGAAGAGCATAAAGAAAGAGAGGAAATAGGTGACGCATTATTTGGTGAAAGACCAAAAGATTCTTTGCCAAAAGGAACTCATCAAGGTTCTTATGCTCAAAAAGGAAATGGTCTAGGAAGTAATGAAGCATTTAATGGGAAGGGTTTGGGTGAGATTAGAAAAAGGTATAATAAGGATTATAAGCCTAAAAAGAGACCGTCTTATACGTGGCATCCCGATAAAGATTGGGATTCATGGATAAATCCAAATTTGATAAACTGGGATGATGGTAGAAGGCAGCCATTTATTACTGACAATTTAGAATTAAATGATTTACTACGTTTAATGCAAGTTTCAGGAGGAAGTGCTGAAGCAATGTTAGGAGCATCAATGTGCGCAACTGTTGCAGGATGCTATATTGGCTCATCGTTAATTGCATATGGACTAAATAATGTTTATGAAGGAGCTCATCAAAAACCAGGTATTATTAGACAAGGGCACCATAATTTATTTGGGGAAACAGCTGGTGAATGGACATATCTTGCTATAGATTTAAGTTTTGCAACATATGGCTTTTTAAAACCAATAGACACTCCAGTGCCTCTTGGGAATACTGGAGCTTTTCAAGCATCCATAGTTGATGGAAAGGCAACGATTAATAGAACAATGATAAGAACACGTGCTTATAGTAATATGTCTGCTCTTGAAGTTGGTAGAGATGGAATAGTAATATTTAATTCAATATATAATCTGGGTGATGAATGAGTGTTTTAATAATAATTATATCTACAATTATTCTATATTTTTTAAGAAGATTTTTTATAAATAAATTTATAAATAGTGAAAAGTTGTTTTATTATGTTCTATCGATAATAATTGTATTTGTTGGTTTAATATTAGCAGCTATTCTGGCTAGTTTTGACAATGATATGAAGGATGTTAATAAAACAATTTCAATTATCAGTTTTCTTTATTTTTTATTTTCTACACCAAAGTTACATGTTGATCAAAATGGTAGGTATTTTTTGAAATCAGAAAAGTAGTAGTGATTAGAATCAATGAATAAAAGTAAAAGGGGTCAGTATGAACCTCCCCCAATTCACTGAAGTAAAAGGGGTCAAAATGAAGCTCCCCCATTTCACTGGACACATTTTTCTTGAGAGAAAGTATTATAATACTTTCTCTCAAAATTTTCTGGTGTTTCATAATCTAGGTACGAATGTCGTCTAACTTTGTTATAAAACATCTCAATATATTCAAAGATTTTTCCCTTTGCAATTTCTCTACTCGGATATGTTTCTAACTGAATTAATTCAGTTTTTAATCGACTAAAAAAACTTTCAACGACAGCATTATCATGACATTCACCTTTGTTACTCAAGTCATAAAGCAGGGGTCAAGTGACTTATTTAACAATCAAGATTAATATATACTAATATCATGCCAAGACCGCAACGTATTGAATATGAAAATGCTTTTTACCATGTAATGAATCGCGGTAGAGGCCGTCAATTCATTTTTAATGATGAAAGATATTACCTAGCCTTTTTAGAAACACTAAGTGAAGTCTACACAAGATTTGATTGCATAATTCATGCCTATTGCCTTATGGGGAATCATTACCACTTACTTCTTGAAACACCAAATGCAAACTTGTCACGGATTATGCGTCATATAAATGGTGTTTATACACAACGATATAACAAGGAAAGAGGGGGTCAAGTGACTTGTTCATGATTAAAATATAATATATAATGAATTTATGCCAAGACCTCAACGTATAGAATATGAAAATGCTTTTTATCATGTAATGAACCGTGGCCGTGGTCGCAAATTCATATTTCATGATGAAAATTATTTTCATGCATTTCTAGACACATTAAGCGAAGTTCATATCCGTTTTGATTGTATTATCCATGCATATTGTTTAATGGGAAATCATTACCATCTTTTAATTGAAACCCCTCATGCAAATTTATCAAGAATTATGCGTCATATCAATGGTGTTTATACGCAACGATATAATCGTTTAAAGAAGACCGATGGTCCTTTGTTTAGAGGAAGATTTAAAGCCATATTAGTTGATAAAGATGAATATATTATGCAATTAACACGTTATATTCATCGAAACCCAATTGATATGAAAAAACCATTGGTTGAAAATTTATCAGAATATCAATGGTCAAGTTATCCAGCATATATTAACAAAGTTAAACCTGAAAAATGGCTTTATCGAAATTTTACATACGATGTTTTGGGACATAGAAGCAAATATAAGGCATATGAACAATTTGTACTGCAAGGAAATGACTCTGAGATTGAAAAAATTTATTCAAGATCAAATTTGCCTGGAATTATTGGAGCAACTGAATTTAAGACATGGGTATATGATAAATTATTAAGTAAAGTTTCATCTGAAGAAAAAACTAGAATAATAAAGCCACCATTAACAATGAAACCAATAATAAAAATTATTGCTAATTTCTATGGTCAGAATATTGATGAAATTACACAAGTAGCAGCAGGAAGGACATCAGAGTTTGAGGCTAGGAAAGTGGCTATGTATTTATGTCAGGAATTAAGTGGGAAATATTTAAAAGATATAGCAAAATATTTTAATCTTAGTCATATTGGCTCAGTTAGTTATAACACCAGTACAATTAGAAGAAAAAGACATGAGAACAAGAAGTTTGGAAAGAAAATTGACAAGATCATTAAGTTGATTCATGAACAAGTCACTTGACCCCTGTATTATTTTAAAGTAAATAAAAGTTGAGTAGATGTAAAATAATTATAAAATTTAATTGTAAAAAAAGGTTGTAAGTAGTTGATTGCGCATAATTTTCTTGTAATTAATACCGATATTTTTTTAATCTATACTACAAATCAGAATAATATACTTTGTTAAATCAATGCTTAAAATTTTTCTAGGTTTTTGATGAATATCTCTTTAAGTTTGTTTCGTGTACCATATCTAGCCATGTACATAGATACTGAGGAAATATTAGCATTAGGACATACATCGCATTTGGAATCAAAGGGATCAAATTGAAGTTCCTCTATTTTAGATTATTATAACAAGTTAGGTACATAAATTTTATTCATTGATGCCGACTCGGAGGCGTTCATCACATCAGTATCCTTTTCAGATTTTTCAGGTAAATATATCCTTTAATATCATAGATATAATTAAATAATGGATACTGACGCTATTGCATTTTACTAATTTGAATTAGTTATTTTGCCCCGCGGATTTGGCTTCCAATTTACAAAATCATCGATTTATATTCAATTGATTACTTATTTATCGAAAATAATACTTAACCATTTTTGCAAGGCCAATAGAGGGTCTTCAAAACCATTGGTAAACAACACAGAAAGTGATGAATCTGTAGAGATATTATTGGTTTGATTGGAGTCAGTTATGTTTACAGGTTCGGTTACAGTGGCTGTATTAATAACGGATCCTTCAAACTCTGGGTCTGCAGTTAAGACAGTCAGTGCATAATTTACCGAAGCTCCAGAGGGAATATTTGCTAGATCATGAATACTGCCAACACCAGTTGATGTGCAACTGGCTCCTAGATTGGCTGTGCAATCCCATACCGCTGAGGAAGAATCTAAAGGAGCTGAAAGAGTATCTTGAATCAATGCATCGACTACATCTGTGGGTCCGTCATTTGTTACTGTAATCATATAAGTTATGGGTTCGCCAATTGTGTATGAAGTCTGAGCATCCGTTTTTATAATCCCAAGGTCGGCTTCATGAATCTCTACATTTACTGTACGTGTTATCTGAATGGCATCATTACCTGCTGCATCTTGAACATCATAAGTAACAGAATAACTATCGACTACATTCATATTAACTGCACTTGCATCGATAATAATGATTTCCGTTATATCACCATCCTTATTATCAATTGCAGTAGCACCAAGCTCAACATAAGAAGAGCCAACTTCAAATGACTGAGGGTTGTCTCCAATAAGTGTGATTACTGGTGGGATGACATCAATCAATTCGTCAATATCTAAATTAGTAGAACCTCCGCTTACTTGCCCACTTCCATCTTCATCGTTGAGTGTGACAGTTAAAGTTGCTGCATTATCACCATTGATGCCAATAGCTCCAGTATATTGAATACTGTTAGTGATATCTAAAAAAGAATCAATATCTGCCATGGGACCCGTTAGTGTCAAAGTGGCTGTGCCTGAGCCATTGGCTATAACAGTACCTGTACTTGTGGCGCTTAATAGACCTGAATCAACGGCCAGTATAAACGTATAGTCAGTATCGACAATGTCATTATCAGCTAGGATTAAAGCAGAGATATCAACATCACTCAAAGTATCTTCAGTGGCACTTACATCCGTTGGCAGTAAGGTGATGGTTGGGATATCGTTAATCGAAGTAGAAACAACAGTAGTGGTATTATTTGCAGTATTAGCTTCATCATTAACATCAATTGTGAAAGTAGTGGTTTCGGTGCTATCAACGGCCACTGTATTTTCAGTTGGATCAAACATCAACAACCTTATAGCTGCTTGAGCCATTGATGGCGTTGTAGATGCCAGCGTATATGGACCTAAACCTGTAAAGCCAGAAACTAACAGTGATGCTTCTGTAAAAGAGCCTTTAGTATTATCATCTAAAGTTACTGTGGTGATTACATTATCTGTTTCAAAGTCACTAATAGTGACAGTGGTGAAGGGGAGAATGTTGGCATTATCATTAACCGCTTGTCCAGCACTAGTACCACCAATAACCGGAGCTATGTTGTCGTTATCGATGATAGTCACGGTCTGTTGTTGAATACCTGATTGATTGGCTCCACCAGAGATACTAATAATGTCAACAATAATGGTTTCATCCTCTTCGCTGGTATCATCAGGCAACAGGATGATTTCGGTTGTTCCTGAACTATTTCCTGAAGACACAGTGATACTATTTGAGCTGCTGAAATCGGCAAATAATGTCGCAGTTCCACTAAAGGCTAAATTGATGGTGATATCTGCCGGCCATTGATTAGCTAAACTACCACTTAAAGTTGCTGTTAATATAGATGATCCAGCATCTTCATCAATGCTATTGGGACTCGCGATTAAGGTTACATCCGGTAAATTGGCATAAATGGCATCATTGCCCTGATTGATTGCAGAGGTATAAGCATCTGAAATATTGCCTGAACTGTCGGATAAAGTGAGATTGACCGGGATATCACTGTCTGCAGCTACATCGGTACCGCCATCAATAATGATAAAAGAGGCTGTATAAGTTGTAGCATTTAATCGCGACAAATTAGCAAGGCTAAAACCTGCAATGGTTCCAGAAATACCACCCAAACCGGAGGTATAGTCATCGATATCACTGATTACGATAATTGTAGCCGTTACCTCTGAACCGACTGTCATTGTTAAACTAGGAACAATAGTGACAGTTGAGATGGTTGGAGCTGTTGAATCGACAATATCGACATTAATTACTCTAACTGCACTTGCCAGTGCATCATTAATCTGAATGGCAAAACTATCGGTACCAACAAAATCCGGCGTCGGAGTATATGTGATACTTCCGCCTGGAGTAATATCAATACTACCACTGGTATTAGTGGCAGAGCTAATATTCAATGTACCATGAGATGGAGAGACAGCTTCTGACCAGCTTAGCGATTGTGAGCTATCAATATCGCTAACATGCAATAAGTTCTTAATGTCGATGGCGGTATCGTTTTGAGCCACGTTCAGGTTGCCGTTACTTGGGTTTACAAATACTGGTGGAGTGTTGAAGACAAGATCAGTAGCCGACGGGATTAAAGACGCTGAAATCGACTCCATTACAGCCACATTATAGTTACCAGCAACTGGATTTTGAACCACAGGAATATTAACAGTTAAAAGGGTTCCTGCAGGTACAGGAAAATTAGTGGTAGACCATGTTAGAGTGCTGCTAGCAGCAGAATAGCTGACCGAATTAAAGCCTGTTGGGCCCCAGCCAGAAACTAGTGAGATGGCAGGAAAACTTACTATTGCGTTTCCAAAACCCGGCATTGAAACTGTCACAGTTGTGCCGATGGGCAGTGGTGATGCGCTTAAAAAAGAAACCGTCAGCGTGCTTGCCTCACCGGGTATGGAAGAACTGATACTACTTATGATATTAGCAACGATGACATCGATAACCCTTGTTGTGCTGTTAATCCCATCGCTGACCTGAATAGTGAAACTGTCGGTGCCAACATAACCTAGCGTCGGGGTATAGGTAATGCTTCCTCCAGATTCGATAACAGTGCTGCCGCTACTGGCAGTGGCAGAATCAAAAGACAGTATTCCATGTGAAGGTGCGCTACTTTGTGACCAAGTCTCGGTCTGTGTAGCATCGATATCGCTTATATATAATAAGTCTTTGATGTCCACTGCAGGAGAGTTTTGGGCTACAGTCAAGCCGCCAGGGCCTGAATTGACAAAGCTCGGTGGGTTGTTATCGATAACCAAAGGAGATGAGCCTTGAGCACCCATGTATTCCACTCCAACGGTATAGTTGCCTAATTCAGGATTTTGTATGATAGGTACGCTCACGGTGACTAGGGTGTTGGCAGCAACAAAGCCACTTCCACTAACCGATACCGTCAGGACTCCAGTGCTTGAATCCCATACTGGAGACGTTAGTGTTGTTGTGCCCCATCCAGAAACCTGACTGATAACAGGTTTCGAAGTGATTGACGTGCCAAAACCAGGTAAATTAATTTTAAAAAAGTTTCCAGGTAAAATCGGGCCATCGATACTAAAAGACACCGATAATGTCGTATTGTTAGCACTAGCCAAAGAGTTGTTAAGGCTACTACTGACAGAGCTAATTGTATTAAGTAATGTGAGGGAATTCGACACTGGCAGGATACCTCCAGCATAAATTACTCCTACGTTGTTGTATGTACCACTGGCAGGATTTGCCGCAAGTGGTACTTCAACTTCAACCAGTGTATTAGCAGGAACATCAGCGTTGGTAACAGTCCATGTTAACTGTTCACTCACTGAGTCATAGATTGCATCACTGAATCCTGAAATCCCCCAACCTGAAGTTAAGTTGATGCCAGGGTTCGTTGCAACATCTGCCCCAAAACACTTAAGATCAATACCAATAGTAGAACCCGTAGTCATTAGCGCATCGATGCTAAAGGAGACTGTTAATATGGATGGATCATCTGGAGTGATTACGTCTAAAGCACTGGTAGCATTAAATGCTGGATTAATAATAAGTGGGGCTGATGCCAGCCTACCATTATAAGAAACCTCTAGATCATATAGACCAGCTGCAGGATTCTGTGTAATTGGAATTGATACTTGAGTAGGCACTGGGTCTAAGTAACTTTCAGGTGGGAATGAAACTCCAGATAATACCAAGTCGCCACTGACTGAATTGTAGTTAGCCGTGCTATAGGATATGTCACCAGTGACCACCGGATTGGCACTGATGCCGGTGCCAAAGCCCAAAAGATTAAATGTAATTGTATCTGCTATGGTTGGAGCGTCATGGTAGAATTCTAGCGATAATATCGCATTATTGCTGGCCTCAATTGTTGGGTTAATGGTCACAGGGTTGGAACATTGCTTATCAGGAAATCCTAGTATGGGGTATATAACTAGTGGCTGGACTGCCTTTACAAAACAGCACCCAGCTCTAACTTCGATATAATAACTACCAGCGGCTGGGTGCTGCAAAGTGGGGATAATCAATGTCACCGGCGTATTAGCAGCAATAGTAGGGCTACCAAAAGTGACTGTTAATACTTCGTTGTTTGCATTGTAAGTTGCACTAGAAATCGTTGCTCCAACTTCGGTTAAAATTATTGGGCTTGGACTAATTGAACCACCAAAACCTGGTAGATAAACTTGCACTGTGTTACCTGCTGCAAGTGAACCTGAGTATTTAAAACTAACCCACAGATCGCTTAATTCCTCTTCTTCTACGGGAGATCCAGTTACTACAGCAGATACATTAGAAACTACCGCCCCTGATGTTATGACCAAAGGAGTGGATATTGGCAAGATGCCTTCGGCATAGATCACTCCCCAATCAAAAATACCTTCTGTTGTTGGATTTACAATTGGCACTTCAAATGTAATAAGTGTATTGGCGGGAATATCAGCGTTGATGACTGTCCATGTTAGCCGTTGTCTAACAGCGTCGTAAGTCACATCACTAAATTCGGTTGCTCCCAAGTCAGAAATTAGCGTGATTGACGGGCTTGTGGTGGATATGCTAGAACTGAAGCCGGTGTCATGACCAATGAAATCGATACCTATGGTTGAGCCTATAGTTGTTATCGTATTGACACGCAATGAGGTAGTTAAATCAGAAGATGCACCGGGTATATTATTGCTAAGTGATCCAGTGGCGATAAACTCAGGGTTATCGACAATGGTCAGAGGGTTGGATTCTGGAAATATGGCTTCGTCATAGATGAGCCCTACATTATAATCTGCTGGTGAGGCGGGATTAATTATGGGCAGCTGTATTGTAACAAATGTATTGGCGGGAATTGGGATAGTAGTGCTGATTGTCCCTGTTAATTGTTTGCTCACATTATCGTAGACTACGTTACTAATTTCTGAGCCCCCAGACCATCCCGAAACTAAGGTGATGGTAGGATTAGCTGCAACAATTGCATCAAAATTACTAAAATCAATCCCTATATTTGAGTCATTAACGATCGGAAGAACATTGAATTTGAATGAAGTAGTTAAAACCGAGGCAGCACCAGGAGTGGTAATACTCAATGAGCTAGTCGATATGACTTGGTCTGTGGGTATTGTACAGGATCCGTCTTGTGGACTAGAGCTAGAAGAAATCGTCGTATCAGCTAAAATTCTGGATACAGTTACATAACAGTTAGGGTTATAGGCTGTTATGAATCCATCTATTAGAATCGATTTTGCTCCAGCAGGTTCTCCACCTTCGATAGTAGTATCTATGGTAAATAAGACTCGGCTAGTGGTTGGGGAATCTCGAATATAACTTGTTTGGATGCCAAAACTAATACCTGGTTGAAAACCGATACCTGACCTGACTATTGGTTGGGAAGGAAGTAACGTATCTTCACCAAAGTTTTGTAAAGTAATAGTTATTTCTGTACCTGCCTGAATGACTTCCGTATCCGTATAAAAAATCTCTAGAGTGGTGGGACTATAGCCTATATGCGAGGTTGAAACTGATTGAATCTCTGCCTGCACATTGTTAAAAAAAGATAACAAAAGATATATAGTGGTTATATAAATGGCCTTGATAGTATTTAAAATCATAAACTAGTGTTCCTGAAAATTAATTATTCTTGAATAGTTAAGCGTGTTTTTTTAATCATTAATATAGAAAATAGCTTCTTAGAGAAGAAAATATCTCACACTTCCAATAGTTATATATCCTACAGCAATTTGAGGACTCAACCTAGTGTATACTTCTTCATTTTTCATAATCTAACCGTATTAAATTAAAATATCAGTATCAAAGTAACAATAATGAAAAGAACACGAAATAAGGGCACATCGAATAAATAGAAAAATTTTTCTAAATTAAACAGATTAGTAGTCTTTACCTTACTTAGCACAAATCGTATGGTAGGTTTTAACCTACATTATTTGATCCATTTTTTCTTACTAAAACAAAAAGACGCAAGGCATTGTATCTCTACAAACAAAGAGCAAAAACCAGGATAGGGGCGTTGACTTCAGTCAACCAAAAAAGTCCGCACTAAGGCACAAAGTTCACAAACCCAACAATCAATACAAAGGACATACGTTTATAAAAAAAATAATTAAGGCAAAAATTGTAATATTTTGGCTTGATTTTCTTCTGATTGATTGGTTTTTGACTGTGAAAAAATAGTTTTGAGAGGGAATGATTAAAAATTTAGATTTTTGCCTTATTTGAAACGAACTAATCCATTACACTCAAAAAGCGTATCTGAAAAACTTGTGATTTATTACTATTCTAAAGCTGGAGTTAATTGAATCCCAGTACGCCATTTTTTGCCGACACTTTGGCAGAATTCTTTAAGCTGACTGACTGTTCCAACCGCTGTGACACGACTGGTTTTGAATTGATTTAATTCATCCAACCATGTATCAGGATTGAGATTTAACCGTTCTAATATATCAGGTAAATCTTTAGGTATAAATCCCCGTTTAGTCTCTAAAACTGCTCGACCAGTTAATTCAACAAGTTCTAAATAAAGCGATAAAGAATAGGGAATATCATCATCTCCAAAAGGCATAAGATCTGATTTATTATTTGTAATTCTTTCTTGAATTGAAGTGTAATCTGATTCTTCAGGAGTTTTGGCCATAGCGGCTCGAATAGGATTCAAATCAACATAAGTCATGCAAGTCAAAAGTGCTCTTTCATCAAGCAGTGCTTGACTTTTGAACCGACTTTCCCAGAAATGACCTTTACAATTGTCCTCAGCATTAGCCTTAAAAGCGATGTCTTGATTGAGCATTTTCATAAACCATGAAATGCTCATTAATCGTTCTCTGTATTTATCAGTCAATATTAAAATCATATCCATTTCTGACTTACTCATGGTTTTTTTGTCTATGAATTTTTGACAAAGAGGAGGCAATTGGCACAGAGATGACCAGTTAATCAAAACTTGGTGAATAGACCAATCTTTTGTGTAAATGAATACAAAGGACATACGTTTATAAAAAAAAAATATAAGGGGTCAAGTGACTTGTTCATGATTCAAAAATAATATAAAATTAATTTATGCCAAGACCTCAACGTATAGAATATGAAAATGCTTTTTACCATGTAATGAACCGTGGCC
>OJDV01000226.1_pt1 | contig 21867 bp, 19 predicted proteins | sample 1592911 | NCBI WGS metagenome assembly OJDV01 (sample SAMN05416860, study PRJEB24817) | seawater metagenome | isolation source: Sea water | place: Canada:Atlantic | collected 2013-11 | reverse complement strand
ATTATTATCTTTATAAAAAATTGTTCCGTTGAAATTACTATTACATTTTCATAAGTATCATTTTGCTTTTGTATTGTTCACTTTGTGTTGTACTCAGACACTCTTTGCTCAAAATTTTGAACGCGTTGAAGCTAATTCAGGATTTGGAAACTTAGAGAATAACAATGGAGTAGCAGTAGTAGATTACGATGCAGATTTTGACTTAGATATTTTTGTAGTTGCGATTAAGCAAGACCTTGAAGGAGAAATTACAACTGAAAGCAAACTCTTCAGAAACAATAATAACGGAAGTTTTACAGATGTGACACTTGAAGCCGGTCTTACAAATTTACTTCCTTCAGATGGCACAGAACCTTTTTATGGATTAGATGGTTTTAAACATGGTGTTTCTTTTGGAGATTATGATAACGATGGTTTTCCAGATGTGTTTTTTACGCATTCTTTTAAAGTACAATTATTTCATAATGAAGGTGATGGAACATTCATAGAAGTTACTCAATCTGCAGGTTTCAATGGTAGTAATAATTGCAGAAATACAGGTGCAACTTGGTTCGACTATAATAACGATGGTTTTTTAGATATGTATATAAGCGACTGGAATGAATGCGTTAGTAATTCACTTTATGTCAATAATGGAGATGGCACGTTTTCGAATGTTACTTTTCAAACCAATATTCAAGCGACCGAGGAACTAGCAAGTTATGGGGCTGTTCCTTTTGATATTAATAATGATGGATGGATGGATTTGTATGTTACAAACGATTTTAATGATCCTAATAGCTTATTTATCAATCAAAATGGAGAGACATTTACTGATCAGGCACCAAATTTTGGTCTTGATAATATGTTGGATGATATGGGAATTACTTTTGGTGATTTCAATCTGGATGGCGCTTTTGATATTTTTCTAACAGGAATTGATGATAATGCATTATTACAAAACGATGGTTCTAACAATTTTACTGAGGTGTCAGCCGCAAATAATATTACTGAAACAGGTTGGTCTTGGGGAACGCGCTTTGCTGATTTTGATCTCGATGGAGATGAAGACTTGATTATTGTAAATGGATATGCTTTTGAAGATCGTTCAACTGAAAACAATGTGTACTATAAAAACTTGGCCGTTGAAGGACAAACAGGGTTTGAAGATAATTCAGATATCGTTAATTTTAATGATTTAACAGTTAGTGTAGAAGCTGTTGATTTTGACTATGACAATGATGGTGATTTAGATATTTTTGTAACTAATTCCGATCAATCCTCTTTTTTTTATGAAAACAAACTATTAAATTTTGACGAACCAATAACACAAAATTGGTTTAAAGTACTTCTTCAAGGAACAGTATCAAATAGAGATGCTATTGGTACAACATTAACAATTACTACCAATCAAGGACAATTTAAGCGCTATTATACAGGTGTTGGATTTTTATCACAAAGCTTACAAGCCGTTCATTTTGGCCTCGGAAATGAAAATGTCATTACTGACTTAGAAATAAAATGGCCTTCTGGATTAGTTGAAACCTATCAAAATTTGGATGCAAATACAATTGTAAGAGCAATTGAAGGTGAAGGAATAACCGCTTTAGATATTGCTCCCAGTCAGAAAATTAATGGATGTACAGATCCAGATTCATGTACATATGATCCTAATGCAACCTTAGATGACGGAAGTTGTACCTATTTGGAATCCTATCAAATCTCAGGGAATACGTCTTCTGGCTTTTTAGTTACAGAAACGTATACTTATCCTATTGCTCCTGGTTCAACTTCAGTTTGGCAAGTGTCAGGAGGCGAAATTATTGAAGGCCAAGGCACAAGTACAATAACTGTGAAATGGGGTCTAATTGAAACAGGAAGCTTAACAATTAGAGAAACAAATGGAACGTGTTTTAGTCTCGAGGACCATATTGAAGTATCATTAAACGTAAGTGAAATCCCAGATGATGTTTCTATAGCTAGAGTATGGAATGAAGTTTTACTCCAAGCCATAAGAAATGATTTTGCAAGACCGACAGTTCATGCTAGAAATTTATTTCATTCTAGTGTTGCTATGTATGATGCTTGGGCTATTTATGATGAAGTAGCGAGACCATATCTCATAGGTAATTCGTTAAATAATTTTAATAGTACGCTTGAAGATTTTATCCCAATAGAGAGTATCGAAACGTCAAGGGAAAAGGCTATTAGTTATGCGATGTACCGATTACTGAGTTATCGTTTCCAAAATTCGCCAAATTTAGAGGCGTCACAACGTTTGTTCGATTTAATAATGGATCAATTAGGCTATGATACCGAAACAGCGACTTCAACAGTTTATCAATTTGGCAATGCAGCAGCACTAGGGAATTACATTGCTGAAACTATTATAGCATATGGTAATATTGATGGGTCTAGAGAATCTACCCAGTTTGATAATGCATATTATCAACCTGTGAATTCTGCATTGGCACCAGTCATTCCAACAATAGTAGAAATGCAAAACCCTAACCGTTGGCAGCCTTTAAGTTTAGATACTTATATTGATCAAAGTGGTAACCTTATCTCTGGAACTACGATAGAATTTTTAAGTCCAGAATGGGGAAACGTTTTACCTTTTGCTATGACTGAAGGAGAAAGCACCACTTATGAGAGGGATGGAGCTGCTTACAAAGTATATAATGATCCAAGTGCTCCACCTCATTTGAGCTTAACTGAAAATAATGCATCAAGTGATGCATATAAGTTAGGTTTTTCAATGGTGTCTATTTGGGGCTCGCACCTTGATCCGAATGATAGTGTGTTTTGGGATATTTCTCCTGGAGCTATTGGAAATACAAATATTGATGCGTTTCCTTCCGAATATGAAGATTATCCTAATTTCTATAATGTTTTTGAAGGAGGCGATATTGGAACTGGTCATTCTCAAAATCCAGTTACAGGTCAATCGTATGCGTCTAATATAGTTCCAAGAGGAGATTATTCTAGAGTTCTAGCAGAGTTTTGGGCAGATGGTCCAGATTCTGAAACACCTCCAGGACATTGGTTTACGATTTTGAATTATGTAAATGAACATCCATTATTAGAAAAAAGATTTCAGGGAGAAGGAGAGGTTTTAGAGGATTTAGAATGGGATGTTAAATCGTATTTTATTTTAGGAGGAACAATGCATGATGCAGCTATCTCGTCATGGAGCATAAAAGGTTGGTATGATTATGTAAGACCAATTTCTGCAATAAGATTTATGGCACTTTTAGGTCAAAGTACAGATGAGACATTACCTAATTATAATATTGGAGGAATTCCTTTAGTAGATGGTTATGTTGAAGTTGTTGAAACTGGAGATCCATTGGTAGGAAGTGATAATCAGCATTTAGATAAGATTAAATTATATACATGGAGAGGTCCGAGTTTTATTGAAGATGAAGAAACAGATGAAGCAGGTGTAGGATGGATCTTAGCCGAAAATTGGTGGCCTTACCAACGCCCTACATTTGTAACTCCGCCTTTTGCAGGTTTTGTTTCTGGTCATTCTACCTATTCGCGTGCTGCTGCAGAAGTGCTTACTAAGTTTACTGGTAGCGAGTTTTTTCCTGGTGGAATTGGAGAGTTTGTAGCAAAGCAAAATGAATTTTTAGTCTTTGAAGAAGGACCTTCTGTTGATGTTATTTTGCAATGGGCAACTTATAGAGATGCCTCAGATCAAACAAGTTTGTCTAGAATTTGGGGAGGAATTCATCCACCAGCAGATGATCTTCCAGGAAGAATCATTGGTGAAAAAGTAGGTCTTGATGCATTTGATTTCGCAGTACCTTACTTTAATGGTGAAATCAATAGTGTTCAAGACGAAAGTCAAATTGTATTCCCAAATCCAGTCGTGAATTTTGAAGTTATTATTACTAAAACAAATGCTCTAGATTCGTTTAGTTTGTTTGATATAAGAGGTCGACAAATTGCAATTCTTGATGTGGATTTTAATGAATTCAGTAGAAGAACAAAACTTCAGTTTCCACAGGATACATCTGAAGGGTTATACATTTTGAATGTTAATGGAAATTCTACGATGTTACTTTTTAAAAATTAATACAACTTTATTACATTTTTAAGAAACCACTCTGTTTTATCTTCAAATAATTCATTTACTTTTACTCCATGCAAGACACACTCCAAGCATATATTCCTATAAAAGCAGTACCTCAGGTTTTAGAATTACTAAAGCATGATAGTCTTGTTGTAAAGGTTAAGAAAGAGCGGAAGACTAGGCATGGAGATTATAAAAGTTTGCCTAATGGAAGACACCAAATCACAGTAAATTCTAATTTAAACACGTATAGATTTTTAATAACCTTGATTCATGAAATAGCACATTTTGAAGCCTATAATAATTATGGTAGGCTCATTAAGCCTCATGGAATTGAATGGAAACGAACGTTTCAACATTTAATGTTGCCATTTCTGAATCCTGAAATTTTTCCTGAGAATATATTGCCATTGCTAGCCAGACATTTTAAAAATCCAAAAGCGTCTAGCGATACAGACGTTCAACTCGCTTATGCATTAAAGCAATTCGACGCTCCGAACGATAAAACCTTTATATTTGAATTACCTTTGCATAGCACATTTAAATTAGACAATGGCCGTGTGTTTAAGACAGGTGCAAAACGACGAACTAGATACGAATGTATAGAGATTAACTCAGGACGAATGTATTTGTTTAATCCAAATGCTGAAGTAGAATTATTAAAAGATTAAGATGAATAAAAATTATTACGCCATACTAATGGCTGGAGGAGTAGGGTCAAGGTTTTGGCCTGTAAGTACACAAGATTTTCCAAAGCAATTTCACGATATGCTTGGAACTGGTGATACACTAATTCAGAAAACATTTAATCGACTTGCTAATTTAATTCCGAAAGAGAATATCTTCATTTTAACCAATGAACGTTATAATGATTTAGTGTTTGAACAATTGCCAGAAGTTACAAAACGTCAAGTAGTGTTGGAACCAGCAATGCGTAATACAGCACCTTGTATATTATATGCTGCATTAAAAATTCAAAAAGAGAATGAAGATGCGGTTATGATTGTTGCTCCGAGTGACCATTGGATAGAAGATGAAGCGGCTTTTACTGATAATGTTCAGCAAGCTTTTGATTTTTGTTCTAAAAATGATTCACTTATGACCTTAGGGATTCAGCCAACTTTTCCAAATACAGGGTATGGTTATATTGAATATAATCCGACTTCTAATGATGATATCAAAGCTGTAAATCAATTTCGTGAAAAGCCAGATTATGAAACGGCCAAAGAATTCATAGCTCAGGGTAATTTTTTATGGAATGCAGGTATTTTTATGTGGAGCGTATCTAGTGTCGTAAACGCCTATAAGAAAAATCAACCCAATCTATATCAACTCTTTGAAAAAGGAATAGAGGTTTACAATACAGATTTTGAAGATGACTTTATTAGAGATAATTATGGCAAAGCTGAAAATATATCAGTGGATTATGCTATTATGGAATCCTCTAAAAATGTGTTTGTATTGCCAGCCACTTTTGATTGGAACGATTTAGGAACTTGGGGAAGCCTTTATGATAAATTGGATAAGGATGAAAACAACAATGCTGTCGTTAATTCTAGAACATTGACAGAGGATGCTTCAGGTAATATGATTCGCACCAAAGCCGATAAAATTGTTGTTGTTGATGGTTTGCAGGATTACATTATTGTAGATAAAGACGAAGTTTTGCTTATCTTTCCAAAGACAAAGGAGCAAGATATTAAAAAAGTACTCCAAAAAGTGAAAGATAAATTTGGAGAATATTACGGATAATATATGAGTGAAGAGAGTAAATTCGATTTCTCAGAAGAAGAAATTAAAAAAGATGCAGCTGTAGAGCAATCTAAAGAAGCTGTTAAGCAAGATGCTAAAGGTTTATGGGAGAGTACAAAAAAATTCTTGACCGAGCTTTTAGATTTTAGGGATGATACAGATCGAGATGCAACAATTACTGCAATAAAAGGAGATGTTTCATTTAAAGGTGCAACGGCTTGGATTTTAGTTTGTTCAATAATGGTAGCTTCGGTAGGTTTGAATGCAAATTCTACTGCAGTAGTTATTGGTGCCATGTTAATTTCTCCATTAATGGGTCCAATTCTTGGGATCGGAATGGCAATAGCTATAAATGATATTGATACGTTGAGACGTTCGCTTATCAATTTAGCTACAATGATCGTTTTAAGTTTATTAACGGCATTTTTGTTTTTCAAATTTTTCCCATTAGGAAATCAAGAAACTTCAGAGCTTTTAGGTAGAGTGAAACCAGATATACGAGATGTATTAATCGCATTTTTTGGTGGACTAGCTTTAATAATTGCACGTACTAAAAAGGGAACTATAGCTTCCGTGATTTTTGGAGTAGCAATTGCTACTGCTTTAATGCCACCATTGTGTACAGCAGGTTATGGCTTGGCTGATGGTAATTGGTCCTATTTTTGGGGAGCCATGAATTTGTTTACTATTAACACCATTTTTATTGCTTTGGCAACATTTATAGTTTTAAAAGTATTACGATTTCCAATGCTTAAATATGCGAATTCGGCTAAGAGAAGAAGGATAGCTAGATTTGCTGCTTTAGTTGCAGTACTCGTAATGATTTATCCTACGATAACGTTTTTAAGAGTTCTTAAAAATAGTGGATTAGAAAATGACTATAATAGTTTTATTGTTATTGAGGTGCAGTCTAACCGTGAACTTTGGTTTCAAAACGGGACTCCAAACTGGGAAGAGAAAACGATTGCATTGTATTTTAATGGCGAAGTATCAGACGCTACGATTGCCGATTTAAATAATGAAATAAAGAATTACGACGAAATTAAAGACTTTGAATTGGATATTAAAGGTAACAAGAATAGAGGCTTTGATAAAGTAGTCGACGCTTATGACAGAGCAATAAGAGATTTAGATCAAAAAGATTTAATCATTACTGGGCTTCAAAATCAAGTTGAAGATCTTAAAGCTAGTATTACCAATTTGAATAAACAGATAGAATCGAAGAACTCAACTGTTAATGCAGTATCCTTTACCAATTTATCTCGTGATGCTAAGGTTCGATTTAATGATTTGGAATTTTTTGGATATTCAAAAATGCTAGAATCTAAAGATTTTATAAATATTGATACGGTTACAGTCGCTAATGTGAGATGGAAAGTTTCTGTTGAAGATAGTATTGTTCTTGTTCGAGAAAGAGCTTTGCAAAAATGGCTAAAAGAAGAGCTAAAGGTAGATACTGTTTTAATTAGAAGAAACTAGTTACTCGTTTTCTTCGATGTACATCTTACGCACTTTTTTAAATAATTCAGAAGAATAGACAAAATCAGTTACAACCTTATTGTCTGTTTTAAAAATGGTTTCTTTTGATCCTTCCCATGCTTTGAGACCGTCTTTTAAGAAGACGATTTTTTCACCAATTTCCATTACAGAATTCATATCGTGAGAGTTAATTACAGTTATAATATTGTATTCATCTGTAATCTCCTGAATTAGGTTGTCAATTACCATAGCTGTTTTTGGGTCTAAACCAGAATTTGGTTCATCACAAAACAGATACTTAGGGTTATTTACAATAGCTCTAGCAATAGCAACACGTTTTTGCATTCCTCCAGAAGCTTCACTTGGCATTTTGTGGTGAGCATCGGTAAGATTTACTCTTTTAAGCACAAAATTAACACGATCTTCCATTTCGTCTTTGGTTTGTTTCGTAAACATTCGTAACGGAAACATCACATTTTCTGCAATCGTCATAGAATCAAAAAGAGCACTTCCTTGAAATACCATTCCCATTTCTGCTCTTAAATTCCGTTTTTCATCATCACTAAGTTTAGAATATATTTTTCCATCGTAAGAGATGGTTCCAGATTCTGGTGTGAATAATCCTAATAAGCATTTTAGAAAAACAGTTTTTCCAGATCCACTTTGCCCAATGACCAAACTGGTTTTGCCTTTTTCAAAAGTGGTACTAATGCCTTTTAAAATATGTGCATCTCCAAATGATTTCTCTAAGTTTTTTACTTCTATCATTAGCTCAAAAGCATTTGGGTTAATATATAGTTTAATAAAATAATCATGACACTTGTCCAAACAAATGATGATGTACTGGCTTTACCAACTTCTAGTGCACCACCTCTCATATAAAAACCATAGTACGACGGAATTGTTGCCAATAGAAATGCAAAAACAATCGTTTTAATAAAGGCATATGCAATATGAAATGGTATAAAATCGGTTTGTACACCAGTAATGTAATCCTCTAAAGTACTAAAGCCACCATAAACACAGGCAGCCATTCCGCCTATAACACCCAAAAACATTGCAATCGAAATTACAAAAGGATATAGCATTAGGGCGATGAATTTTGGAAACACTAAGTAATTTAATGCGTTAATACCCATCACTTCTAAAGCATCAATTTGCTCGGTAACTCGCATTGTGCCAATGCTAGATGTGATAAAAGACCCTACTTTACCTGCCATAATTATGGAAATAAATGTAGGTGCAAATTCTAATATTACTGACTGTCTAGTAGCAAAACCAACTAAATATTTAGGAATTAATGGGTTGCTAATATTTAATGCTGTTTGAATAGTAACTACACCACCAACAAAAAATGAAATGAACGCTACAATACCTAAAGAGCCAATTATAAGGTCGTCAATATCTTTCAAGATAAGTGTTCGCATTACAGACCATTTGGTAGGTTTGCGAAACATCTCAGCAATCATTAAAAAATAGGTGCCAATATTATGAAGGTATTGCATAGTGTAATTTGATTATGCTAAAGTAAAAAAACTAATCTTATTTAACCTTAATTTTAAACTGCGATGTTCTAAAATCTGTATTTTTGGAGTTAGAAATACAAATACAATGATAAAGAACTTTTTAGTCTTTGCTTTTACAGTTTTTATAGCTTCAAGTTTTAATGCTCAAAACAGAGTTTCAACTATAGAGAAAAGTACGACTTTTGAAACAAGCAGTCCTAAACTAGTTGTAGGGATTGTTGTTGATCAAATGCGTTACGATTACCTTACTAGGTTTTATACTAGGTTTGGAGAAGGCGGATTTAAGCGTATGATCAACGAAGGTTTTAATTGTAAAAACAATCATTTTAATTTTATACCGACTAAAACGGGTCCTGGACATACTTCTGTATTTACAGGAACTACTCCTAAATATCATGGTATTATAGGTAATGATTGGTTCGATAAAGAATTAAAACGAAATGTGAATTGTGTTGAAGATAATTCTGTTGAGCCATTAGGCACATTAAGTAATGATGGCAAGAAGTCTCCAGTGCAAATGCTAGCGTCCACCTTTGCCGATGAAAATCGATTGTTTACTCAAATGAAAGGAAAAACGATTGGAATTTCTGTAAAGCATAGAGGAGCTATTTTGTCTGCGGGACATTCAGCGAACGCTGCCTATTGGTGGGATTATGATCATGATGGAAAAGGGAACTGGATCTCAAGTACATTTTATATGGAGTCACTTCCGAAATGGGTAGATGAGTTTAATGAAAAAGGAACTGCAAAGCGTTATTTTAAAACGTGGAATACTCTTTATGATATTAATTCATATGAAGAAAGCGGAACAGATGCAAACAGGTACGAACGAGTATTGAAAGGTGAAAAACAATCAAGTTTTCCTCATGACTTAGCAGAGTTAAAAACTGAAAATGGCGGTTTTCATGTGGTAGCAAATTCTCCTTTTGGAAATACTCTCACAACCGATTTTACTTTAAAAGCCATTGAAGCTGAACAATTAGGAAAAGATAATATTACAGATGTATTAACGGTTAGCTATTCAAGTACAGATAAGGTTGGTCATGATTATGGGCCAAACTCTATAGAAGTCGAAGACACCTATTTGCGTTTAGATCTTGAACTTGAACGTTTATTTAATGCTCTTGATCAACAGGTTGGAAAAGGTGAGTATACAGTTTTTTTAACTTCAGACCATGGCGCTCCTCATGTGCCTTCCTATCTAGAGGACAACAAAATCCCATCAGGATTGTTTGATTTAAATGCTATGCTGAAAGATGTAAACGATAAATTATTTGATACCTATAAAGTTTCAAATTTGGCCTTAAGTAGAATTAATAACCAGATTTTTTTAGACCATCAAAAAATTGAAGAGCATAACATCGATATTCAAGAATTGAAGTCCGTAGTGTCGCGTAAATTGTTGACCTATAAACTTATTAGTACTGTTTATATAACTTCAGAAATAAACCGATTCCCAGAATCTTCAGGTTATCAAGAAACATTGTTATTTAGGGGCCACAATCAAAAACGATCTGGAGATATTCTATTTACTTTTAATCCGGAAGTATTTAAAGATAGTAGTTGGAACAGAACAGGTACAGACCATCATTCAGGATATAATTATGACACACATGTTCCGCTTTTGTTTTTTGGAAAAGGAATAAAGCAAGGAGAGACTTTAAAACGAACAAATATCACTGACATTGCGCCAACCATGTCTGCGCTTTTAGGAATTAGTTTTCCAAATGCATCAATAGGTCAGCCTTTAGAATTTGTAATAGAGTAATTTTGAATAAACGATCTTTATATACCGTCTTAGCAATATTGCTTATTCTATTGGTCTTTGGCTATGAATATGTCCTTGAAGACAAAGAAACAACAGAAATTATTGAAGAAGGAGTAGTAGTTAAAACAAATACTAACGAGTATTTCTTGCCATCTAGTACAACAGGTCAAATTGTACACCATGAAAATTATTCCTTATCATACAGCGAACCTCATGAGCAAGCCGAATGGGTTGCATACGAATTGAAGGCATCACATTTATCTAATACTAATTTGAAACGACCTTATTTTGAAATAGATAAGGCTGTAAAAACTGGAGCAGCACATTGGAGGAATTATAAAAAATCAGGCTATGATAGAGGGCATTTGTGTCCTGCTGGAGATAGACGATTTAGTAAAGAAGCTCATGATGAAACCTTCTTAACAAGTAATATTAGTCCGCAAGAGCATCAATTTAATGCTGGTGTTTGGAATACACTTGAACAGAAAGTAAGATATTGGGCAAAAAAATATGATGGAGTTTTTGTAATTACTGGAGGTATTTTAAAAGGACAGATGAAAACCATTGGTGATGAGGATGTAAGCGTGCCAAATCAGTTTTATAAAGTATTGATTGATAATAATACGGGAAACACTAAAATGATTGCATTTTTAATGCCTCATAAAGATTCAAATCAACCTTTGTACAAGTTTGTAGTTTCTATTGATGAGATTGAAGACTTAACAGGTATAGATTTCTTTGCTGAACTTGACGACAGTATTGAAAATAAGTTGGAGGCTTCAAGTAGTTATAAAGGTTGGAGTTTTAATTAATTGAACTTTAGTTTTTCGAAAATCCCATTCCATCTTAGTTCCCTAATAAACTTGCCTTCATCTTTTGTGACAAGGTAATCTAAGTTAGAATTTTTTGCTTTAAAATAACCTTTCATATAGTTATTCAAAACTGTCACACTTCGCTTTTTTAAGGACATTTTTAAAGCAGTTATCAAAGTAATTGAAAATCCATAACGCATTTTATAAAAAGCTTCACCTTGTAAGTGTTTTGACGCTTTGTTATAGCTGCTTCCAGTTGGTTTTAAATGTTTAATCTTTAAGGATTCATCTGTTAAAATGGTCCAATTATAGTACTGAGCTAAAAGTTCATCTACAGTATCCCAACCCATAGATTGCTTAAGTTTTCCTATGTCTAGAAAACAGTCTTTTCTGTAAGCTTTTAGTGCACCACGAATATGATCTTTTCGAGTTAAATTTTCTAAAACCCATTCCTGATTGTTTTCGATATAACAAAATCCAGCTGCCATTCCAAGCTGTTTGTCTTGATTAAAGTGAAAGGCTAATTGTTCTAGATAATTATTAGGGAAAATCAAATCAGCATCAAATTTACACATGATATCATAATTCTCGTCAAGGGTTTCATAGCCTTTATAAAATGCATTTATAATTTTACTGCCTGGTAAATGTTTGTCAGAAGAGCTATTATTTACTAAAGAAATGAATTCATAAGTGTCAATATATTTTTGAATAATACGCTGTGTATTGTCTGTTGAGTTATCATTTACAACTACAATACGTTTTGGTAAAAGGGTTTGATTTACCAGAGATTCTAAAGTTTGAGATATAGAATCTTCTTCATTATGAGCGGGAATGATGATGTAGAAATTCATTGAAAAATTTCAATTTAGTAAACTTAGTTTCAAAACTACGGAAACAGTATTGGATTTTGGAATTTAAGACTGAGAAATTCTTTCAGCATAAACAATATAATATCTTGGAGTAAACAATCGAAGGATTGGTCTAATTCCTATCTTTTTTGTTGGATTAGCCCATTTTTCTGAAGCCATTATCTTCCAACCAGATTTTTCTAATAGCCAATCAAATTGCCAATCTTCAAATTCATGATAGTGTCTGTCTCTCATGTCAGTTTTACTTCGATATGCTGATGCAAACCAGAGTTTAAGAGGTATGCTAACCACTAGTTTATCAGATTTAATCGATTTTAAAACAGTGAAAGGAGAGAGGAGGTGTTCGAAAATTTCAAAGGCAGTTACTACTTTAGCATTCGAATTTTCTATTTCGGAAGTGTCCAAATCTAAATCTAAACCTGATGTGTTATTAACTGAATAACCATTGGTTTTTAAAATATCAGATAATGGATTTTCAACACCTAAATCCAATATGGTTTCTGAAGTAGTTACGTGTTGTTTTAGAAATTGAACAGTATGATTAAATCGTTTATTTGGAAAGCTGTTTTCGTACATTAATCTGAAATATTATCATATGAGGTTTTAATCCCTTTAATTAAAGCCGAACTAAATCCTTGATGCTCCATTTCGTTTAAACCTGCAATCGTACAACCTTTTGGAGTTGTTACCTTATCAATCTCAGCTTCTGGATGGTTTCCTTTTTGCAATAAAAGCTCACTTGCTCCTTTAACGGTTTGTGTGGCAATTTGCGTTGCAGTTTTTGCATCAAAACCTATTTCAATTCCACCTTGAATCATACCTCTTATAAAACGGAGAACATAAGCAATTCCGCATGCACCTAGAACCGTTGCAGCATCCATAAGTTGTTCGTCGATTCTTATGGTTTCTCCTAAAGAATTAAAAATAGAAGTCACTGTTTTTGTATCTTCTTCTGAAGCATTATGTGATGCAATGCAAGTCATAGATTCATTAACGGAAGACGCCGTATTAGGCATGGCTCTAAATATTACAGGAGAGGATTGTAGATTTGTGTTAATAGCCTCAATTGTAAAATCACTTACTACAGAAATTATTAAATGCTCTTTAGTAATATGAGATGAAACCTCTTTTAATACAGATTCAATCTTATAAGGTTTTACAGCAATAATTATAATTTGAGAAGTTTTTACAGCATCAATATTATTTGAAGTGACTTCAATACCTTGATCTTTAAAATCAGATAATAAATCGGTTTTATGTCGTGTAATTGTAAGATTTGAAGCTTTGAAATTTTCTGATAATAAACCAGAAGCAATTGCTTGACCTAAGTTTCCTCCACCAATAATTGCAATCTTTTTGTCCATTTTAATGCTTGTAAACAATTGCATTAATATTCATACCAGCACCAACACTTGCAAACAAAATCACATCACCTTTATTGATTTCTTGATTTTCAAGTTTACCTTTCAAAATCATATCATACAACGTAGGAACTGTTGCTACACTAGAATTTCCAAGAGTGTTTATGGTCATTGGCATAATGCCTTCTGGCATGTCCATATTATGAAGCTTATAAAAACGTTTAACGATGGCTTCATCCATTTTTTCATTGGCTTGATGAATCAATATTTTTTTAACATCATTAATACCGTAACCACTTTTTTCTAAGCATGATTTTAAGGCTAGAGGTACATTAGTCAAAGCAAATTCATAAATCTTGCGACCATACATTTTAATATATCTGCGTTGATCTGTGATCTCTGGATGATTGGTTTCACCAAAGTATATAAAATGCGCTTCATCATATGTGAACGTTGCAGTTTCGTGAGCTATAATTCCACCGTCTTCTTCAGATTCTTCAACAATAACAGCACCTGCGCCATCACTATAAATCATAGAATCACGATCATGTTTGTCAACAACACGAGATAGAGTTTCAGTACCAATAACTAAGCATCGTTTTGCGATACCTGATGAAATAAATGCTTTTGCTTGAATCACTCCTTCTATCCATCCAGGACATCCAAACAGTAAATCATAACCAACACATTTTGGATTTTTAATTTTTAATAAATGCTTTACTCTTGAGGCTATACTAGGTACAGTATCACTTTGTTCTGCATTATGTTTAACATCACCATAGTTGTGAGCAACAATGATATAATCTAATGTTTCTTTGTCAATTTTAGCATCAGCGATAGTTTTTTCAGCTGCAAAAAAGGCAATATCAGAATTTAATAGGTCAGATTTTATATAACGTCTTTCCTGAATTCCTGTAATGGCTTTAAATTTATCAACGATAATTTCATTTGGACTATTAATCGTAGAACCATCTGCATTTAAAAATTCATGGTTATAGAAATCTTCGTTCTTTTCAATTCGACTAGGAATAAAACTTCCAGTACCTGTTATCTTAATACTCATAAATTGTGATTTCTGATTTAGAATCATAAATGTTAAAAGGCAATATACTAACATTAAATGAAACGTTAATATTTTGCCTTTTGTTTTTACGATGTTCAAACGCTTGAATTAAGCCTCCATGTATGCTTCAATTGGAGCACAAGTACAAATTAAATTTCTGTCTCCATAGGCATCGTCTACACGACGAACACTTGGCCAAAACTTGTTATCTCTTACATAGTCTAGTGGGAAAGCCGCTTGCTGACGAGTATAAGGCAGTAACCATTCATCATCAGTTATCATACTCATGGTATGAGGTGCATTTTTCAGCATGTTATTATTATCGTCTTTAGATACGCTATCAATTTCATGTCTAATGGAGATCATAGCATCACAAAAACGATCCATCTCTTGCTTGCTTTCACTTTCTGTAGGTTCAATCATCATAGTTCCTGCAACAGGGAATGATACCGTTGGAGCATGAAAACCATAATCCATTAAACGTTTTGCGATATCTACAACTTCAACACCATTAACTTTAAAAGGCCTGCAGTCGATTATCATTTCATGAGCAGCACGTCCAAGTTCTCCAGAATACAATGTTTCATAGGAGCCTTCTAAGCGTTTCTTGATATAATTAGCATTAAGAATTGCAACTTCAGTAGAGCGTTTTAATCCTGATGCACCTAACATTTTGATGTAACCATATGAAATTAAACATGCTAATGAAGAACCAAAAGGAGCAGCAGAAATTGCAGTAATAGCTTGCTTTCCTCCAGTTTTCACTAGTGGATTGCTTGGTAAAAAAGGAACCAATTGTTTTGCAACACATATTGGACCTACACCTGGCCCACCACCTCCATGAGGTATTGCAAATGTTTTGTGTAAGTTAAGATGACAAACATCTGCACCAATGTTTCCAGGATTAGTTAATCCTACTTGAGCATTCATATTTGCGCCATCCATATAAACTTGCCCACCATTATCATGAATAATTTGAGTAATGTCTTTTATTGAAGCTTCATAAACACCATGTGTTGAAGGATAAGTAACCATAAGTGCTGCAAGATTGTCTTTATGTAGCTCGGCTTTTTCTCTTAAATCATCAACATCAATATTTCCTTCTTCTGTAGATTTTGTAACTACTACTTTCATTCCTGCCATTACTGCACTTGCTGGATTTGTTCCGTGTGCAGATGATGGAATAATACAAATGTTTCTGTGTTTTTCGTCACGAGATTCGTGATACGCTCTTATCACCATTAATCCTGCAAATTCACCTTGAGCTCCCGAATTAGGTTGCAAAGATGTGCCAGCAAATCCTGTAATCTCTGTTAGTTGGTCTTCTAATTCTTTTAAAACGGTTTGATATCCTTTAGTTTGCTCAATTGGTGCAAAGGGATGAATTTTACCCCATTTAAACCAGCTTAAAGGTAGCATTTCAGAAGCTGCATTAAGTTTCATAGTACATGAGCCTAATGAAATCATGGAATGATTTAGAGCTAAATCTTTTCGCTCTAATTGTTTGATGTAACGCATTAATTCTGTTTCAGAATGATGCGAATTAAATACAGGTTCTTGTAAAAATGTTGATTGACGTCTCAGTGGACTATCAATTGCGTTTTCATCTGAAAGCTTACCAATTTTGGTAGCTTCTTTCTTTATGCTTTTCGCAAAAATTGAAACTATTTTATTAAGTTCCTCAAGAGTTGTAGGTTCATTTATCGATAACACAACCTCATTTGCATTAGGATAATGGAAGTTCATTTTTTTGCTTTCTGCTTCTGCTTTTATAGCATTTGCATCTGCTTTAAAGTGAAGTGTATCAAAAAATGAACTATTCGTTTGTTCAAATCCTAAATCTTGAATTGCATTTGATACTGCTACTGCCTTATTATGGATGTTATTAGCAATAAATTCTAAACCTTTTGGTCCATGATAAACTGTATACATTCCAGCCATTACAGCAAGTAAAACCTGAGCAGTACAAATGTTTGATGTTGCTTTGTCACGTTTTATATGTTGCTCACGAGTTTGTAGTGCCATACGCAAAGCTCTATTTCCGTTTGCATCCTTAGTCACACCAATAATACGACCTGGAATATCTCTTTTATATGCTTCTTTAGTTGCAAAGTAAGCGGCATGTGGACCACCATAACCCATAGGAATCCCAAAACGTTGTGTCGTACCAACTACGACATCTGCACCAAATTTACCAGGAGCTTCTAATTTAACTAAGCTCATGATATCTGCAGCAACAGCTACTTTAATACGAGATGCATTTGCTTTTTCTATAAATGATTTAATGTCAGTTATTTGGCCATGTTTTCCTGGGTACTGTAAAATAGCACCAAAGAAATCTTCTGTAAAATTGAAGTCTTCTTCTTTACCAATAACTAATTCAATACCAATTGGAGTAGATCTAGTTTGTAATACGGATAGTGTTTGAGGAAGGATGTTTTCAGAAACAAAAAACTTATTTATTCCAGCTTTTTTTTGATCTCTTTCGCGAACAGAAAATAATAAACTCATTGCTTCAGCAACAGCAGTACTTTCATCTAAAAGTGAAGCGTTAGCAATTTCCATTCCAGTAAGTTCAGTAACCATGGTTTGGAAATTCAACAAAGCTTCTAAACGACCTTGTGCAATTTCTGCTTGGTATGGAGTATATGCTGTATACCAACCTGGATTCTCTAAAATATTACGTTGAATTACAGCAGGCATAATGGTTGGGTGGTAACCTAAGCCTATATATGTTTTGAAAACTTTGTTTTTCTTTGAAAGATTGTAAATGTGGAGCAAATATTCTTGCTCGCTCATTGGTTCGTCAAGATCTAATTCTGATTTTAAACGAATGCCGTCTGGAATTGTTTCATGGAGTAACTGTTCCATAGAATCCACACCAACCTTTTGTAACATTTGCTTTTGATCTGCTTCTCTAGGACCAATATGACGAAGTGAAAAATCTGCTGTATTCATTAATTATTTGAGTTGAATTTTATTTTCGCAAAATTAAGCAATTATTGACCTTTAAATGTTAACGAAAATGAAACTTTTCAACCATTTGAATCGGTTATTAACAGTTTCCCTATTTTTGTGTTATGCGTGCTTTAAAATCGGTATTTGATTTTTACATCAATAGTAGTGTCCATGTGGCTTTGGCTATTGTAGCAATGTCTTATGTTACTTGTTTAGAATTTGGCGTGTCTGTTGATATAAATGTGTTGAGTTTTATTGGATTTGCGTCCATAACTGGATACAACTTTGTAAAGTACTTTGGATTAGCAAAATTTCATCATAGAAGCTTATCAAGTAAATTAAAGGCTATACAAGTCTTTTCACTATTATGTTTTTTGGTCATGTGCTATTTTGCATTACAATTAAATAAGGCATCTCTAATTGCTATTTTGATTTTTGGTGTTGTGACGTTTCTATATGCTATCCCATTATTGCCTAATCGATTTTTTATAGATAAAAAGAAACAGTTGCGAAGTATAAGCGGTCTTAAAGTTTACATTATAGCAATGGTGTGGTCGGGAGTTACTGTTTTTTTACCGTTAATTAATGATGAATTTGATATAAATGATGATGTTGTTATAAGTGCAATTCAACGTTTTATTTTTGTTATTGTTTTAATGCTGCCATTTGAAATTAGGGATTTAAACTACGATAGTTTAAAATTGTCTACAATTCCACAGCGAATAGGAGTGAGGCGAACAAAAGTAATTGGAATACTATTATTGTTTTTATTGCTGGCTTTAGAATATTTTAAAGACGATATCAACCTCAATAACACACTATCTCTAGTTTTAATTGTTGTTGCAACCTTGTTGTTTTTGAATTTTTCGACTAAGAAACAGGGGGAATATTATAGTTCGTTTTGGGTGGAGAGTTTACCGATTTGGTGGGTAATCTTATTATTGATGTTTAGCTAATTCTTGTTCAAAAGCAGATTTTAAGCTTTCTTTAGCTGAAGGATCCATTGAGACAGGATCTTTAGTTACCAATTTTGTTAATCGTGCATTTCGCTTTGTGTATTTTCTGCACATATTGCAATAAATTAAATGGATATTTAATTTTATTTTTTCCCATAATGTAGCTTCCTTGTATTGTGTTTTATCACAAACATGATTCGCTTCATCACACGGAATTATTATTTTGTTACTCATTATTAAAACCAATTTTTTTCAAGACAACTTGCCATAGCTACTCTCGCTCTATGAATAATTACCCATAGATTAGACGCAGTAATATTTAATTCATTACAAATGGCCTCAGTTTCATAGTTTAGGATTGTTTTCATTTCGAAGACCTGCGCTTGTTTTTCTGGTAGTTTTTCAAGACAATTATTAATAGCATTACCTAATTCGGTGTTTTCAATGCTATCTTCGGCAGTTTTATCAAAAGGATCAGCTACTCGCTCTTCCAACCAATCACCTTCGCTTTCATCTGTATTATATGTCATTCTAACTTCAGCTTTCCCCTTATTAGAATTAATCTTTCGGTAATGATCTATTACTTTACGTTTTAAAATGGAAATAAGCCACGTACGCTCACTTGCCTCGCCTTTAAAATTTTTCATAGATTTTAAACCAGCCACAAAAGTATCTTGCACTAAATCTTTAGCAATTTCTCTGTCATTTACACGCGTAATGGTGTAATTAAAAAGATAATCGGAATATAGTTTAATCCACTGATTAGGATCTATGACGTGTTTTGGCATTTCTCTTTCTGAAATTTTCATTTCAAAAATAAGGAATAATACATTACAATCGTAATAAATCTGATAAGGCCCTTTCTATTTTTATGTATTGAAATTTAAATCCGTGATTTAATAATCGATGAGGAACGACGTTTCTGCTTTTTAGTACTAGTTCAGCTTCTGTTCCAATCAATTTGGCTCCAAGTTTAATGAGCCATTCAGGGTGAGAAATTCCTATAGAAGTTCTCATGACTTTTCTAAAGCTTTTCATTAGTGTTTTATTATCAGTTGGTTTTGGAACCGAAAGATTAAAATTACCGTCTAAAGCTTTATTATTTATTAGGAATTCTAATGCTCTTGCAAAATCTAACTCATGAATCCAACTCACTTTTTGAGAACCAGTGCCTTGTTTTCCGCCTAAGCCAAACTGTACAAGATTTTTTAAAGGAATAATTGCACCTCCATTTCTCCCCATTACAATTGAAGTCCTCATAACTATTTTTCGAGTCTTAGGATTAGTTATAGAGTAAAAAGCATGTTCCCATGATTTAGCAATGTTCATAGAAAAATCATTTCCTATTTCTCCATTATCTTCAGTCATTTCTAAATCTAAAGAGTGTCTGTAAATTGTTGCTGTTGAAGAATTAATCCAAATTTCTGGCGGATTATCACATACATTAATTGCTAATCCTAATGCAAGAGTAGAATCTATTCTTGAATCGTGTATCTTTTTCCTGTTTTCTTCAGTATACCTGCAGTCTACCGATTTACCTGTAAGGTTGATTAATATATCAGTTACGTCTAAAATAGAAGTCCATTTTTGTAAATCTTTTGCGTTCCAGTAAATATGGTTTTCTTTTTTTGGAGACCTTGTTAAAATATAGACTTTATAATCTTTTTTTGAAAAGTAGTTTTCAAGAACTTGACCTAAAAATCCAGTTCCTCCTGCAATGGTTATTGTTTTCATTTTCTTTTTTATTTCGTTGCTGTAATAATGTAGTACCCAAAACTCTTCATGTGTAATCCTGAAAGTAAAGCATAAAAAGATCCTTTAAGGTTATGAAGGCTTTCTCTTTTTAGAGATTTGGTATTCCATAGTTTTTTGAGTGCAAATCCTACAATTGCAAATGGGACATGCAATACTGAAGGAGCTACTCTGAAAGAGACATCTTCTATTTTTACATTCGAAAAACCAACTTGTTTTAGTTCTTGCTCATAGTTATGAATCTGTTCTAACTTTTCTAAGCTCCAGTGATCACATAATCTATGATATGCAAAATGACTTCCATAACATAATTGAGATACTTCTTTTTTTAAAAACGCATCAGCAATTACTAGTTTACCCTTAGGTTTTAGAACTCTAAATGCTTCTTTTATTGATTTTTTGTCATGACCAGAGTGACAGAAACTTTCTATAGCTACTGCACTGTCAAAAGAGTTAGATTGAAAAGTTGTATTGTTATAATTTTCCTTTAAAATGATACCATTTTTTCCTTTAAGTAATTCGTTACCTTGTTTTAGTTGAAATTCAGACAATGTCACACCATAGGCAATTAGATTTTTTAATTGTTTTAAAGCATGCCTCATTGTTGCTCCCATTCCGCAACCTAAATCAACTAAGCGATGCTTTTGCGAGTCGATTTGTAAACGTTTTATGACTTGATTATTCATTTCATTGAGCATAGAGTCTCTTTTGAATATGTTGGTCTTAAACGGACTGAAATATCCAAAGTGCATATTGAAGTCTTTACTCCAAAATTCATAGTCTTCTGTAGCTTCGTTATAGAAATCAATCATTTCTATTCTATTGATTTCTGGTTGTTCTTTATGTGATATGCTAATTGATTTCATAATCTTATTTTTTTAAGTTTATAATACTAGAAAACATTGTTTATGAATAGTAAAGAGTAGACAACAGCGAACAGAACAAAAAGAGTGTTCATTCCGTAGCTACCTATTTTAAACAGTCGCTTTTTTGGGATGTCATACATTGGGTAATAAGCAATTTGAGTAGCAACTTTTCCTACCCAATATGCAGCAATCAATCCTGTTATCGCGATCGCTAAATGTGATTCGTTTTTTAAATCAGAAGGCAAAAGAATAGTAATCAGCCCAAATGAAAAGTTTAAGCCTTGAATGTATCTGCCATAAGTTTTAGCAATTTCCTGGTTTAAAGGTTTTAACTGTTTAACATCATTGTACCAATCAAAAACATGGTGTCTGATATATGGATAAATAAGAGCTGTGAAGATTTGGCCACATCCACCTAGGATGATTAACCAGTTTGGGATTTGAATGTTCATGATATATAATTTTTAGTTGATTGAAGTATGTAAACAAAGTATATTGCTATTGACATTGGAACAATGATAATTCCAAAAATAAAAGTGAAACTGTCATTAAAGTTTGTCCAATCAATTAACCAGCATGAGCCATAACTGATTACTACCTGTCTCTTATACACATCTCCGAGCCCACGAGACAGGCAGAAATCTC
>OJDV01000225.1_pt1 | contig 21868 bp, 18 predicted proteins | sample 1592911 | NCBI WGS metagenome assembly OJDV01 (sample SAMN05416860, study PRJEB24817) | seawater metagenome | isolation source: Sea water | place: Canada:Atlantic | collected 2013-11 | reverse complement strand
AGATTTCTGCCTGTCTCGTGGGCTCGGAGATGTGTATAAGAGACAGCCCATGCAAACGCCCTCCCACCCCAGCTATGATGTCGTAATTGTCGGCGGCGCGATCTACGGCTCTGCCGTTGCGTGGTGGCTGACACAGATGCCGGGGTTTGAGGGTCGGGTTTTGGTGATTGAGCGGGACCCGACCTATGAGTTCGCCTCGACCTCGCACACCAACAGCTGCATCCGCCAGCAATTCAGCAATGCCACCAACATCGCCGTGAGCCAGTTCGGCGCGCAATTCATCCGCAGTTTCCGCGACTTTATGGGTGGTGCTGAAGACGTGCCGCATCTGACGTTGCAAAGCTATGGCTATATGTATCTGGCCGATACGCCCGAGTTTGCTGACACATTGCAGCAATCCCAGCAAGTGCAGCACGCATTGGGCGCGGCCACACGGCACATGAGCCGTGACGAGATCGCCGCAGCCTACCCGTTCTACCAACTCGACGACATTATCGCCGCCAATCACAACCTTGTGGATGAAGGCTATTTCGACGGCGGTACGATGTTTGACTGGTTCAAACGCAGCGCCCGCCGTAACGGAGTGGAGTATATCCACAACACCGTCACTGCTATGACCCGTGTGGGCAACGCGGTGCAAAGCGTTACACTTGCGGACGGCACTGTTGTAGCCTGTGGCACGGTGGTTAACGCCTCGGGGCCGCGTGCAGCTGCCACAGCACAGATGGCGGGCCTCGACATTCCCGTGGTTCCGCGCAAACGCTACACTTTTGTTTTTGACGCCGCTCAGCCGCTTGACCGTGATCTGCCGCTGACCATTGATCCCAGCGGCGTTCACTTCCGCTCCGAGGGTAAATATTACCTTGCAGGCTGCCCCCCTGACGAAGACGCGGATGTGGCCTATGACGATTTCGCCTTTGACTATTCCCTGTGGCAGAGCAAAGTCTGGCCCACCATTGCAACCCGCATCCCGCAGTTCGAGGCCATCAAGGTGATCAACGAATGGGTGGGGCACTATGCCTATAATACGCTGGATCAGAACGCTCTGCTGGGACGTGCGCAGGATTGTCCGAATTTCATCTTCGTGAACGGCTTTTCTGGACATGGCCTGCAACAATCGCCTGCCTTGGGGCGCGGCATTGCAGAGTTGATTGCCTACGGCGAATACCGCAGCCTTGATCTGGGCGCGTTTGATGTGAACCGTGTTGCACGCGGCGACAGCTTCGTTGAAAAAGCTGTCATCTAACCTGACTGGAGCCACCATGACCCTGACCATCCGCCCGCCCGAAGCCGCCGACAAACCCGACTGGGACGCCCTGTACAGTGGCTATGCCGAATTCTACGGCGTCGAGCAAACCCAAGAGATGCGCGACCGCGTCTGGGGTTGGATCATAGACCCTGCCCACGACGTGAACTGTTTCGTTGCAGAGCAGAATGGCGCGCTCATAGGCCTCACACATTTCCGCCCGTTCTCTTCCCCGCTCAGTGCGAATGTGAAGGGGTTTCTGGACGATCTGTTTGTTGATCCTCAAACACGGGGCACGGGTGCGGCCGATGCCTTGATCAATGCCGTCTCCGCGCATGGCCGCAAGAACGGCTGGGCCGTAATCCGCTGGATCACCGCCGACAATAATTACCGCGCGCGCGGCGTTTATGACAAGCTGGCCCAGCGTACCGGTTGGATCACCTACGACATCCCTCTCTAACCCTTGAAAGGCCTTCCATGTCCAAGAAACTAAGCAAAATCCTCCTAACAGGTGCCGCAGGGCGCCTTGGCTCCTATCTGCGTGAGCCGCTGGCGGCTCTGTGCGATACATTGGTGAGCACCGACATCAAGGACGCACCTGCCAAGCTTTATGCGGGCGAGACCTATATGCAGGCCGATCTGGCTGATTTCGACGCGATGAACACTGTGATCGAGGGCGCGGAGATGGTCGTGCATATGGGCGCTTTCGTGGATGAAGGTCCGTTCGAGCAATTGCTTGGTCCCAATTTCGTCGGCTCCTACAACGTCTGGGAAGCCGCCTCGCGCCACGGTGTACGCCGCGTCGTCTATGGCTCGTCGATCCACGCAGTCGGCATGCACCCCAAGAACGAGTTCATCGACACCGAAGTGGCCCACCGCCCCGACACGTTCTACGGCCTTGCCAAATGCTTCACCGAAGACCTTGGCCGCATGTATTGGGAAAAGCGCGGGCTGGAGAGCGTGCATATGCGTATCCTGTCGTGTGCGCAGGTCAACAATGCGCGCGCACTCGGATCATGGCTCAGCTATGATGACCTGATCCAGCTTGTCACCCGTTGTATTGAGACACCTGTAACTGGCTTTGCCGTGATCTACGGCGTGAGCAACAATGACCGTGCACCCGTGGATAATTCCAAGGCCAGCTTCCTTGGCTATCGCCCCAAGGACAACGCAGAACAATTTGCCGAAGAGGTCCTCGCCAACGAGCCACCGATGGACCCCCATGACCCCAATCACATGTGCCATGGCGGCCCCTTTGCGGGTGTCGAGCTAGGCAATTCAGGCCTCGCAGGGATGAACGTGATCGACGACACCAAGAAGGATTAGTCCTCCAGATAGGGAGCCATGATTTTGGCTACCGGCAGTTTGGCGCGCAGGCGTGCGCCAAGCAGGAACATGCCCCCGAACTTGCGCTGAAGATACAGCACATCCATCGGCACCACGGGCGGAATAAATCCATCCCTTGCAAGGGCTTCGCCGCCGCGCTGCATCTTCTGGGTGAGCTCTGTATCCGTGAAATCAAAGTTATCTACACTCAGTGCTTCGAACGCGATGCGCATCAGATCGAGACACTGGCGGCGGTGACCCTCCGAGATCGTATCATCAAGAAATCCAATAGCTTCAGCAGCGTCTTCAAGCTTTCCAAACTCACCCGTCATGCCGTATTTCAGGAATGCTTTGTAATTAGCTGAAAGCGCTGGACTTAATTCCCGTGTCGCTCCGAAGTCGAGCAGGATAATCTCACCCGTCGCAGGGTCATATTGGTAATTGGCAAAGTTAGGGTCGCTTTGCATCAATCTGAAATCAAACATTTCTTTAAGCGTCAGATCAATGAGCCGTCGCATGATCCCTTCACGCTGTGCTTGATCTGCGTCCGCGGCATCCTCGATCGGCTTCCCGCCTACGAAGCTCATCGACAGGATGCTGTCCGTGCTCCAATCTTCATATACCTCGGGCATCTTGATGCCCTCTACACCCGACAGCAGGTCGCGAAAGCGGTTGAGGCATGCGGCCTCGCGCAGGTAGTCCGTCTCCTCGTGCAATTGCGCTGCGGCCTCTGCCAGATAGGGATCCATCGCAAAGCCTTTCGGCAGCATCCCCGACATGCGGATCAGCGCGCCGACGTTCGAAACATCACTGTCGATACTGCGCGCGACGCCGGGGTATTGCACCTTGATCGCCAGATCACGCCCGTCACGCAGCTGTGCGCGGTGGACCTGCCCGATGGAGGCCGCTGCGATGGGGCGCACGTCGAACCGCGCAAAATCACGCAGCCAGCCCTCATGCCACTGTGCCGCCAACACTTTCTTCAATTGTGCAGGCGGCATGAAATGCGCGTCATCCCGAAGCCGTGCCATAATCTGCGACAGCTCGGGCGGCAACACATCGCCTGTATCCATAGAAACAAGCTGCCCGATTTTCATCGCAGCGCCACGCATCTGGGCAAGCTGATCGGCGATGCGCGTCACATTCGCAGGTGTGAGAAGCAGGTCGCGCCACGCGGGCCGCTGACCACGCCCCAACTGCGCCATACCGCCCAAGGCCATGTTTCCTGCGACACCCGCAGTCATTGACCCAAGGCGCGACAAGCGGCCCAAGCGACTGGCAGGCACCGCCAGCCCTTTGTCACGCGCACCGCTCATTTATAAATTTCGCGCCGCGTGCCAAAGGCATGCACCCTCTTGCGCCATGTGCGGTAGCTTGAAGGTTTAAGCTCGCGGCGCATCAGCGCCTGCACCTCTTTCTCGGCCAGACCGTATTCCATCTCGATCGTGGAAAACGGCATGTGATCGCTCAACGCCATCTCGATCACGGCGCTAATGTCTGCGGGGCTAAGGTCACGCGCTTTACTCATGAAATTCAACGATAGAACCCGATGGAGGACACGGCGATATCCGCCTTCATTTCCGACCCGGTGGCGAGCACACCGATCCGCCGCAGTCTGGCCGCATCAAACACAGCTTCGGTGCGGTGCGCCTCGAACGCAGACCATGGCAACCGCAGTGTTTGCCATTCCGCCTGAGGGGTGATCTCTGTCCTGAAAGACTGCCAAGGCCGTGTAAGATCTTCGGTGCGTAAACGCAGTTCATAGCCTGTGCCATGGCCCTGCACCTCCAAAGTAATCCCAGACCACGAGGACGCATCAAACGCCGCCCCCTCATTGAGATCGAAGGCCATCTGGATAAACCCGCCATTATTCTCGAGCGAAACCTCACCAACGAGCTGCACAGCGTCGCGTCCTTCCACAGATATCTCGCGCAGCGTACCGGTCGAGGCGCCACCCATTACAGTGTCAGCGACATATTCCCACTGGGGCTTCAACTCCATCAGACTCTCTCCTGCTCTCGCAACACCGGCAGTCAAAAGCACGAGGCCTAAGAGGATCATGCGCATGCTGCGGCTCCTAAATTGTTCTGTGTTAACCTAGCCGTGCAATCGCCGCTGACCAGCAAACCGCGACATATAGACTGCAAAATTGCAAATTCTGGTGGCGGTCATTGGCTTCTGCGATATCTCTGGATCAAGCAAGGAGATCGCAATGCTGCTTCAGGTCAAAGCGCTGAAAAAATCATACGATGGCGCGGAAGGCCCAGTGCCGGTTCTGCGAGGCATTGATATGTCCGTGGCCGCTGGCGATACGCTGGCTCTTACGGGGGAGAGCGGATCGGGCAAGAGCACGCTGTTGCATCTGATCGGCGGGCTCGACAGCGCCAGTAGCGGTGAGGTACTCCTTAACGGGCAGGACATATGCCAGATGAATGATGCAGGCCGCGCCGAGGTGCGCCGCAAAAATGTTGGCATTGTTTTTCAACAGTTCAATCTGATCCCCTCGCTCGATGTGACTGCGAACATTGCGTTTCAGGCGCGGCTTGCAGGGCAATATGATGCAAAGGCGGCAGGTGATCTGGCGGATGCTTTGGGGCTTGGCGATCATCTGGCCAAATATCCTGAACAGCTTTCTGGCGGCCAACAACAACGCGTGGCAATCGCCCGCGCCCTTGCTGCAAAACCGCAACTGATCCTCGCGGATGAGCCGACAGGCAACCTTGATGAAGCAACCGCATCGGAAGTCATGGCTCAGATGTTGCAGCTTGTCTCGGCCACGGGTGCCGCGCTGATCATGGTCACACACTCACCGCGTCTGGCGGATCGGATGGGACGACAATTGCACCTGCGCCAAGGGGTTCTCGTGTGATCGCGACAGGTCTTTCAGCTCTTTGGTCCTACTGGCGGCGTAATCCTTTGCAGCTTTTCACGCTCATTGCGGGATTGGCATTGGCAATTGCCTTGTGGTCGGGCGTGCAGGCTGTGAATGCAGAAGCGCGTGCCAGCTATGATGCCGCTGCAGCCACATTGGGCGAAGGGCAATATGATCAGCTTTTGCCAGCCGCAGGGGAGGATATCCCGCAAGAGACTTTTATCAAGCTGCGTCGTGCAGGCTGGCTTGTCGGGCCTGTAGTCGAGGGGCAAGTCGGCCCGAATGGTGCGCAGATACGATTGGTCGGAATTGACCCGCTCACGGCGCCTGGTGGCATGGGGCCACTCGGCGGTAGCGGCATTCAATTACCCGACTTCCTAAGCAGCCCGCCTGTGTTTGCGAATGCACAGACGGCAGATACGCTGGACGGCATTATTGACGCCGAGATCATCATTGAGCCAACGGTTGCCCCTGATACTGCCATCACAGATGTGTTCACCGCTCAGCGCCTGTTGGACGCGCAAGGCCGCTTTCACCGCCTGATCATGGCCCCCGAACAGCCAGTGGGCCGCCCGCCGCTTGCCCGCATCGCGCCAGAGCTTACGCGCCGCGCGGCACAAGGCGGTGCGGATGTCGGGCGGCTCACAGATAGCTTCCACCTCAATCTTACCGCCTTTGGACTCCTCAGCTTTGCCGTGGGTATTTTCATTGTGCATGGCGCGATCGGTCTGGCCTTCGAACAGCGGCGCGCAATGGTGCGCACCATGCGGGCTTTGGGCATGCCGCTGCGCAGCTTGATTATCCTGATGGCCTCGGAGCTGCTTGTTTTAGCGCTGATTGGCGGCGTGATTGGTGTCTGCTTGGGCTATCTGGTGGCCGCTGCCTTGCTGCCCGATGTGGCCGCCACGCTCAAAGGGCTATACGGCGCGCAGGTCTCTGGCACGCTGCAACTACGCCCGTCGTGGTGGATTTCAGGCCTCGCCATCTCGGTTCTGGGTACGGCTGTTGCGGCAATCGGCGCCCTGCTGGCAGTTGCAAGGATGCCGCTGTTGGCAAGCGCGCGTCCCCGTGCTTGGGCCATTGCGCGAGGCAGTATGCGGCGCATCCAGATGGGAGTGAGCCTAGGCTTGCTCGTCACCGCGGGCGTGCTTGCGTATCTTGGGGAGGGGTTGATCATGGGCTTTGGCCTGCTGGCCTGTTTGCTAATCGGTGCGGCACTGGCCCTGCCCCTGCTTCTGAACGGAGCGCTTGGACTTGCCTCACATCTTGCGCGCGGTGTGACCGCGCAATGGTTCTGGGCCGATACCCGCCAACAGCTTTCTGGCCTGAGCCTCGCGCTTATGGCGCTGTTGCTGGCGATGGCGGCCAACATCGGCGTATCGACCATGGTGTCGAGCTTTCGCCTCACCTTCACGGGGTTTCTGGACCAGCGCCTCGCCTCCGAGCTTTATGTGAGTACAGAAAGCGAAGCACAGGCGCGTGCATTCGAGGAGTTCGTCGCGCCGCGCACGAGCGAAGTGCTGCCTCTGCTGTCGGTTGATACGGAACTTGCGGGATTGCCCGCCGCAGTCTACGGCGCACGGATAGGAGCGACCTACCGCGAGAATTGGGGGCTGTTGGCGCAGGCAACTGAGGTTTGGGACAAGGTCGGCGCAGGCGAGGCTTTGTTGGTCAACGAACAGCTTGCGCGCCGCGCGGACCTGTGGGTTGGCGATATGCTCAGCATCAGCACCGACACAGCGCTGCCGATTGCAGGGGTGTTCGGGGACTACGGCAACCCAATCGGCCAAGCGATCATATCCCAGACCTTATTCGCCACGCTGCATCCCGACATACGCGCCACGCGGTTTGGCCTGCGCACGGACGATGCTTTCGCTTTGCGCAAGACGTTGACGCAGGAGTTCGGCCTGCCCTCCAGCGCGATCACCGATCAGGCCCAGATAAAAGCCTTCTCCCTCGATGTGTTCGAGCGAACCTTCACGGTAACCGCGGCCCTGAATGTCCTTACGCTTAGTGTGGCGGGGTTTGCGATTTTCATGAGCCTGCTTACGCTGGCGGGCATGCGTGTGCCGCAACTGGCGCCTGCTTGGGCGCTTGGATTAACGCGACGCCAACTGGGGCGGCTGGAGCTGGTCCGTGCAGTCGTCCTTGCAGTGCTCACAGCTTTTTGCGCACTGCCGTTGGGGCTGGCGCTGGCGTGGGTTTTGCTGGCGGTGGTCAACGTCGAGGCCTTTGGCTGGCGTTTGCCTATGTATATTTTCCCCCGCGATTATCTGATGCTGGGGATGTTTGCGCTGGGAGCAGCGGTACTGGCGGCGGCGTGGCCTGCCCGAAAGTTGGCGCGTACGCCGCCTGCGGATTTACTGAAGGTATTTGCCAATGAACGCTAGGGTCGCACTCTTCGTTTCGCTTCTCGCTCTTGTGACCGCCCCGTGGGCTGCCGCTCAGGGCTTTGGCGGTCTCGGAACGCAAGCCGAAGGCTTTGCAGCGCCCGAGCGTGGAGCGCGGTTAGACTTCCCCAAAGATCACGGGGCGCACCCGGATTACCGTATCGAATGGTGGTATCTGACCGCTAATATGACCGGACCGGACGGGACACCCTACGGTCTGCAATGGACGCTCTTCCGCTCAGCGCTGGCCCCGTTCGAGACCCAAGGCTGGGACAGCCCGCAAGTCTGGCTCGGCCATGCAGCGGTAACTACAGAGCAGGCGCACTACACCTCCGAACGCTTTGCCCGCGGGGGTACAGGTCAGGCGGGGGTGACAGCTGCCCCCTTCGAGGCGTGGATTGACGACTGGCACATGCGCGGGCCCGATTTTGACAAGATGCAGCTGCGCGCGAGCGGATCGCAGTTTTCCTATGATGTAGCGCTCACCGCGCAAGGGCCGCTCGTCTTTCACGGCGATGAAGGATATTCGGTCAAATCCGAGCAGGGACAGGCAAGTTATTATTATTCCCAACCCTTCTTTGATCTGGAAGGCACGCTGACCCTGCCCGAGGGCGAAGTGACCGTGACGGGGACAGCGTGGCTCGACCGTGAATGGTCGTCGCAACCGCTGGCCTCCGACCAGACCGGATGGGACTGGTTCTCGCTGTCATTCGACAGTGGCGACAAGCTTATGGGGTTTCGTCTGCGGCAGGCGGACGGGACGTATTTCACCTCCGGCACGTGGATCACAGCGCAGGGTGGCACGGCAGCCCTACCCAACGGCAGCTTTGAGGCCGAGCCATTGGCTGTGACCGATGTGGGGGGGCGTGAGGTGCCGACAGGCTGGCAGGTACAGGTGCCTGACTACGGCTTGGACGTCACTGTGGACGCGCTTAACCCGCGTGCATGGATGGACCTGTCGGTGCCCTACTGGGAAGGGCCAGTGACGGTGCAGGGGAGCCATGCGGGGGTCGGCTATCTCGAGATGACGGGCTACGACTGAGAGGCTATGCGCCTAATCAAGTTCGAGCACGCGACGGGCTACACGGAAACATTCCAGTGCTTGAGGGACACCGCAATAGATGCCGATGACATGGATTATCGCGCGGATTTCCTCAGGCGTGACGCCGTTATTAATGGCTCCGCGGCAGTGAATTTCCCACTCGTTCATTTTGCCTAATGCGCCGATCATCGACAGATTCATCATGCTACGGGTCTTGGCATCAATGACATCATCTCCCCAGCCGAAGCCCCAGCACCATGCGGTCATCGCCTCCTGAAAAGGGCGTGTGAAGTCATCCGCAGCCGCGAGGTTTTTCTCTACATATTCCGCGCCCAAGGTGGACTTGCGCTGTTGCAGGCCTTTGAGGAACAGGTCTTCGTCAAAAATGCTCATTTTGTGGCTCTCATTGAGTTTAAAGGGAAAAATGACGAGGTCTTAGAGGTCGACCTCGATAACGCCGCCCGCATTTGCGGCACGTGACTGGCACAGGATGACGGATGTCTCGCGCTGGTTTTTGGATAGGACAAAATCGCGGTGTTCGACCTCACCTGCAATCAGGCCGCACTTGCACACGCCGCACAGACCATCGCCGCATTTCACATCCACATGCACGCCGTTCTCGGTCAATACGTCCGTTGGGACGCGGTCAGCTGGCACTTCAATGTCGCGGCCTGATTTGGCAAGACGCAATGTGAAGGCGTGGTTCACGTAGTCGGGCACTTCGGGAACCGAGAAATATTCAAGGTGCAGATTATCCTCGGGCAGACCTGCCTGCGCGGCCGCTTCCATCACCGCTTTCATGTATGGCTCTGCCCCGCATGTATAGACATGGGTGCCCTCGGGGTGTGCCTGCATGATCGCCGCAAAATCCGCACGGCTGCCTTCCTCGGAGATATTTACCTGCGCACGGTCGGCCCAGGTAAATCCTGCGATCTCTTCGATAAAGCCCATCACGGCGCGGCTTCGGCCCGAGTAATGCAACGAGAATTGGCGATCTTGAGCATGCAGCGCATGCGCCATGGCGATCATTGGCGTGATCCCGATGCCGCCGCCCATCAGAAGGGAGTGCTTTGCCTCAGCCACCAGCGGGAAGTGATTGATCGGGCGCGAGATGAAAACCCGCCGGCCTTGCGTGAAGATTCGCTGCATCAGCTTTGATCCACCGCGTCCGCTTTCCTCATGCAGCACCGCAATCTGATAGCAAGACTTGTCAGCGGGATCACCACACATGGAGTATTGGCGCAGGTACTCGGGGGTCACCACGATATCGAGATGGGCGCCTGCTTGCCACGCGGGCAGATCACTACCGTCCAGCGCGCGGAACGTGTATTTCGTAATGCCTTCAGCGATGCGCTCGGCCGCGCTCACCTCAACTTGAATGACGGGACTTGTCCCATCGGCGGTGTAGATATGGGCGACGCGGTCAATTGTGCCCTCTGCCAGATGTGCTTTGTATTGCTCGGCGGTGACCATGGCCTGATAGGCCTCGATCCCTGCTTCGCGGTCCATGGGAAACGGATACGGATGCGGCGGCGGCGCAAGAGGCGCGGGATAGACAGCTAGCGTCTGGTCCTCGTATTTAAGGTCCAGATCCTTTTGCAATTTGCGCGCGTTCACTGGTGATTTGGCAGCCAGATATGCGCCGCTCTCGTCCAGCTCCAGATCCCACCACCATTTCTTGACGGGGTTCAGTGAACCCTTGCCCAGCGCATCGTCAAGCTTGGCCAGAACAGGGGCCGCCGCTGGCACGTTCATCGCGGCCCAGCGGAACGGTTTCTCGGCGAAAAGCCCTTCGAGGTTCCACGGGCAGGTCTTCATACAGCGCCCACACATGGCACCGCCTTCGGTGGTAATGCGGTAGGTGGCGCATTTCTGGCTGTCGGATTTCCATATCTCGTAGCCGTTGAACATCAACTTAGGCCCTGCTGTAATCGCGCCGGAGGGACACTCACGCGCACATTTATTGCAGCTTTCGCAAAATTTCTGGAGGCCAAAGTCGATGGGCCTGTCATGAGCCATCGGCAGATCGGTGGTTACCACACCCGATTTCAGACGCGGGCCAAGAAACGGGTTGAGGATCACTTCACCAATCCGGCTCACCTCTCCCAAACCTGCCAACAGCAAGAGCGGGGGTTGAAGCACTTCACCGTCCATCACTGTATGGGCCTTGGCGCTGTACCCTAGGCAGCGGATTTGCTGTGCCAGAACACCGCCTAATAGCGAGAAGCGCAGATAGGCGCGCATGGATTGGGCCACGCTGATCCAGTCATCGCCCGAGGCCCCCTCCATCGTCTCGAACCCTTGATCGATGATCATGCTAATGGCTTGGTCGTGCGGCGGGTCGATCACATCGCCCCGTGCATCGTGGCTGTACCACGTCCAGTCAGGGCACGCGGAGATGCCAACCGCATCGCAGCCAAGCCAATAGGCCGTGGCCTTGACCAGATCGGCAGCCTCTTGTGGGTCAATTTGCGCCTTCTGTGCGGCCATTGGGCCATCTTGCAGCAACACGAATGCTCCGAGTGCGCGGCGCTGCGCCATTGAGGGCGCAGCCTTGCGGGCATAATATCCGCCGCCTGCCCCTTTTTGCAAAGCTTTACCCATGTCGCCGAATTGCGCGCGCGCAAACATATCCGTGCGCTTTGGCACCCGCGCCACGCGCGGCGCGTCGATGTAGGTCGTGGGGCTGTCCACACGCTTGAGTGTCTCGAAGGGATGTGCGCCATCAACAAAACGGCGCTTGGCAAAGGGCACCGCATTGGCTGCGTTGCGCTGATAGGCGCCGCCCAATTTCCACTTGAGGCCAAAAGCCTTGGCAGGTTGTTGGTTGCGCGGGGCCAGCGGCAGGTCTGGCGCAATCTCGAAGGTCGTTGTTATCGCGGCCAAGCCAAAGCGGGTGCCGAGATACGGATGGGTCAGCACCCCCTCCTCAACAGTCGCGAGGCCTGCAGCCACGGCAAGCTGGTTGAGGTCAACATCGCCGCTGCTCACCGTATGGGCCCGCGTATCATAACCGAGCAGACGGATATACTCGGCCAGCACAACCGCAGTCTCCGAGGCGAGCAGGCCCGCGCGGTGTGCCTGTGCGTCCGCGATCCAAGCCACGCCGTCTTCTCCCTCATCAGGGTCGCGGGGGTTCTCGTAGAGAAGGACGAGGGCATGCGTGTGAGGTGCGATCGACTGCGCGGGCGCGCGCACAGAATCCCGCAGATCAGCCATAATCACATCAATCCCCGCAGCCAGCGTCTTGGTCTGGCGCGTTTGCAGGGTGTCCATCAGACGATCCAACGAGGGATTGCGGTAAGAGGCTGGCAAAACGGCGCTTTTAGGCAGCAGACAAGCGCCGACTATGGCTGCATCACAGAAATACCCGAAGGATTTAAGATGCTCGGCGCGTGCAACAGGATCATCCGGACAAGCCGCAAGCTCTGGATTGGTTTTTCCGCTGCGGATTGCATCCAGCATCGCCTGATATTCGGCCATTGCATTAATGATGCTACGCGGATCATTGGCACGTTCGAAGGATAGAGGCACGTGTTCGGGCACATGATCCAGATCGGGCACCGCAGCCTGTCGTGTCAAAAGCTCACACGGAAACGGGCCTTTGTTAACCGGCCTGCCCTTACTCGAAAACATCTTCATACGCGCAACAGCCTGCTTTTTGTCCCTAAGGCGCTTAGCTTAACTGTGATGGCCCGATAGGTCACTGCCATCTGGTGTGGATATGAGTGTGATCCGCGCATTTATTTACGCATGACTTTGCGCATACGGGCTTGCGCAGTTTGTCGCATGATCCTGTATGGGGACGGATAGAACACTATATCTGACTTACGAAATATAATCGTACTCACGGAGCCTGTTGTGGACACTCTTTTACTCTCGCGCATCCAGTTTGGTGCAAACATCTCGTTTCACATCCTTTTCCCGACGATAACCATCGCGCTGGGCTGGATGTTGCTGTTCTTCAAACTCCGTTTTGCGCGGACAGGAGAGCGCAAGTGGATGGATGCCTATATGTTCTGGGTAAAGGTCTTTGCCCTTTCATTTGCGATGGGCGTTGTGTCAGGCATCACCATGTCCTTCCAGTTCGGCACCAACTGGCCCGGCTTTATGGAAAAGGTCGGTAATGTGGCAGGCCCCCTGCTGGCCTACGAGATTATGACGGCCTTCTTCCTTGAGGCGGTGTTCCTCGGAATCATGCTGTTCGGTGCAAGCCGCGTGAAATCATGGGTCCACACGCTGGCTACGTTTTTGGTGGCCTTCGGGACGACGATGTCGACGTTCTGGATTATCGTGTTGAACTCTTGGATGCACACGCCACAAGGCTATGAAATGATTGATGGCGTGGTACATGCGTCCAACTGGTTCGAGATCATTTTCAACCCCTCCATGCCCTACCGCTTTGTGCATATGATGCTGGCCTCTGGGCTTACCGTGGCCTTCCTGATCGCAGGCATCTCTGCACTGCGCATGCTGTGGGGAGACCGTGGCGAGGACGTGAAAGCAGTGCTGCGCGTGGGCATTATCACGGGCGCTGCGTTGATCCCTCTGCAAATTCTTGCAGGTGATTTGCACGGCCTGAACACGCTGGAAAACCAGCCCGCGAAAGTCGCGGCGATGGAAGGGAACTGGGAGACCCAAGGCAATGTGCCACTGGTCCTGTTCGCCCTGCCCGACGAAGACGCACGGGAGAACCGGTTCGAAGTGGCAATTCCAAACGTGGCCTCGCTCATTCTGACGCACTCGCTCGATGGTGAGGTTCCGGGTCTCAACGACTTTGTCGGGCCGGACGGCGAGATCATGCACCCGCCTGTTGCACCTGTTTTCTGGGGGTTCCGCATTATGGTGGGCACCGGCATGGCGATGCTGGCGCTATCATGGGGTGGTCTGCTGCTCTTGCGTAAATACGGTGCGAGCGACATGCCGCGGCTGCCCCTCTATGTCTTCAGCGCCATGAGCTTCAGCGGCTGGATCGCCACACTTGCTGGTTGGTACACAACCGAAATTGGCCGCCAACCATGGCTCGTCCAAGGGGTCCTCTCGACCAAAGAAGCCGTGAGCGATGTCCCTGTGGGCATGGTACTGAGCACGCTTATCGGTTACCTGATCGTCTACGGATTACTGATTCTGGCTTACATCGGCGTCATCACATATCTGGCGCGCAGGGCCACGCGGGGAGAAGTTTATTCCAACCGTACTTACCCACGCCGCGGTGAGGCGCCCGTCGCATCGCTCCAGCCAGGAGAATAATCATGGAAACGTTTGGTGATCCCGCCATCTGGCTGCCATGGGCGTTTGCTGCACTGATGGGTCTGTCGATCCTGATCTATGTGGTCCTCGACGGCTTTGATTTGGGTGTCGGCCTTCTGGTGCCGCTTGCGGACGACACCCAGAAGGATCGGCTCGTCGCCTCGATCGGGCCGTTCTGGGACGCGAACGAGACGTGGCTCGTGCTGGCCGTGGGTCTCCTGCTTGTGGCTTTTCCTACCGCGCACGGCGAAATTCTGACGTCGCTGTACCTGCCCGTCTTTGTAATGTTGATCGGTCTCATCCTGCGCGGGGTCTCGTTCGAGATGCGCGCCAAGGCTCCTCTCACGCAAAAGAAACTCTGGAACGGCGCATTCTTTGCCGGTTCACTTATGGCGTCGCTGAGCCAAGGGTTCATGCTGGGCATGTATGTGATGGGGCTGACGTGGACTCTCCCACATGTGGCCTTTGCCCTACTGACGGCAGTTTTCCTCACCGTTGGCTACAGCTTCATCGGAGCTGCGTGGCTGATCTGGAAAACAGAGGGTGCGCTACAGACCCGTGCCATTAGCTGGGCCAAGGGCGGCATCTGGGGGCTGGTGATGGGGATCGCGGCGATTTCGCTGGCGACGCCATTTGTGAGCACGCGGATTTTTGACAAATGGTTCAGCTGGCCCGAGGCGCTTTATCTATCGCCTTTGCCAATCATCTCGGGGGCGCTGGTGGTGTTCCTGTGGTGGCAGCTTTCACGTATGCCGCTCAAGAACGACGGCTGGTCATGGACGCCTTTTGCCGCCGCGACGGGTCTGTTCACGCTTGCATATGGCGGGATGGCCTATTCATTTTACCCTTACGTGGTGCCTGAGAAAATCACGATTTACGAGGCCGCCTCTGCGCCTGAGTCGCTGTTCATCATCTTGCTGGGTACGCTCTTCGTACTGCCCGCAATCCTGAGCTACACGGTGCTGTCATACTACATCTTCCGTGGCAAAGCGGCGGAGCTTAAATACGACTAAGCCCCCTGCATTAGGCGCGCTTGGAGCCAGAGGATCGACGGATATGACGCAATCCAGAACCATAGAAAGCGGTTGAGCCCGAAGAGGCACGCATTGGCCAGATGGAACGCCGCGGCGACTCCAAGCGCGCCGATCAGGATGGCTTGGTTCAGCAAGGCAAGGGGGAAGAGCACCTCAAAGAGCATCACGCTCCATGAGGCGGCAAGAACCGTCTGTTTGCGCGCAGCTAAACCGCGCAGACTCTCGGAAACGGGATAAGCCGAGAAGGCAAAGACATCGGCCAACGCCTGCCCGCTGCGCCAGTCGGCGTTCACGATCTTGACCTGACCCGACATGAAATAAGACAGCACCACCTGCACCGCGAGATACCCGAATGCTACCTCGGAGAGCAGCCCCGCAGGCAGCCAATGGGTCAAACAGATGCAGTACAGGATCAGTAGGCCCATACGGTCACTGCCACCATTATACGGGCCCTGAAAACGGTGCAGCACTGCAAGGCTGTGAAGCGAGAGCAGCGCGAGACTCCATGCGCTGTACACCCCGCTTAACAGTGCCAAAGCCAGCAACAGGCGGACGGCAAAGAGCCGCCGCGCAGGGCCACCGCCAAAGACATGCTCGACGCTTTGCTGGATAAGCGCCAGCGCCAGCAGGATTTCGGTCGCGCGCAGGGCGAGCTCAAACGTCATGGGCGAAGGGCGAATTCTTCGGAAATGTACACCACCTCGCGCGAAAACTCATCCCCTTCACGCGACACAAAAGTCAGGCGAAATCGCCCCTTCTCCGCCCCCTGTATCTGCGGTAGTTGCCTGATGCGTTGCGTAATCTCATTTATGCTATGCTGCGTCGGTTGCTCGGCAATCCGTTCCGCGCAGCTGACCACAAACAGGGCATCATTCCATGCAGGGTTCCAGAACAATCGCCCGATGATCTGGCGCGCGGACACCGCGGCGGGGCGCGGAAACGCCTGACGCCAATCCTCCGTAACGCCGTCCGCGCCAATGATCACGTACTCTACCCTCGGAGAGGGCTCTATCGTTCTGAAGAACCGCCATGACGGCATCAAGACGGGCAGCACAGAGGAGAGGGTTTTCAACATGAAGCGACGCTAACCTTGGCTGCATTAAAGCCGCGTAAACCACGCCAACAAATGCAAAGGGCCGCACAGTCTCCTGACTGCGCGGCCCTCGCTCTCGTAAATCAACGCTTAGCCAATAATGGCGTTCAGTGTTTTGGACGGGCGCATCACGGCTGCGGTTTTCGCAGCGTCTGTGCGGAAGTAGCCACCCAGATCGGCGGGCGGGCCTTGCACGGCGGCCAACTCGGACAGGATCGCCTCTTCGCCCTCGGCCAATGCGGTGGCGATGGGTGCAAAATGCGCGGCCAGCTCGGCGTCGCTGTTCTGTGCGGCCAAGGCTTCGGCCCAGTAGCGGGCGAACCAGTAGTGGCTGGCGCGGTTGTCAGGCTCGCCGACTTTCCGAGAGGGGGAGCGGTTGTGATCAAGGATACCTTGGGTCGCCGCATCCACTGCTTGACCCAGCACGCGGGCTTTGTCGTTGCCTTTGGCATCAGCCAGAAACTGCAGGCTCTCGCCCAGCGCACAGAATTCGCCAAGGCTGTCCCAGCGCAGGTGGTTTTGCTCATTGAGCTGCTGGACGTGCTTGGGTGCGGAGCCGCCCGCGCCCGTCTCGAACAAGCCGCCGCCCTGCATCAGCTTCACGATTGAGAGCATCTTGGCAGAGGTCGCCAGCTCAAGGATCGGGAAGAGATCGGTGAGGTAGTCGCGCAGAACGTTGCCTGTGATCGCGATGGAGTTTTCGCCGCGTGTGATGATCTCGAGCGAGGCGCGTGTCGCCTCCCGCGGCGCCATGATCTCGAACTTGTCCGCAACGCCCTTTGCCTCAAGAATAGGGGTCACGTATTTGATGAGCTCGGCATCATGGGCGCGGTCGGCATCGAGCCAGAAAATTGCGCTACAGCCTTCGGCTTTCTGACGGTCGATGGCGAGGTTCACCCAATCCTCGATCGGTGCCTTACGCGCAGAGGCAGAGCGCCAGATATCGCCTACTTCAACGTCATGGGAATGGATCACAGTGCCATCCTCGAGGATCATCTTGACGGTGCCTGCTTCGGCAATCTCGAAGGTCGTAGGGTGGGAGCCGTACTCTTCCGCCTTTTGGGCCATGAGGCCAACATTCTGGACCGTACCCGCGGTGGCCGGGTTCAGCTTGCCGTTTTCTTTGAAGAACTTGATGCTCTCCTCATAAACGGGCGCATAGGAGTTGTCGGGGATCACGCAATTGGTGTCATGCTCTTTCCCGTCAGGGCCCCAGCCTTTGCCGCCAGCACGGATCAGCGCGGGCATGGAAGCGTCGATGATCACATCGGAAGAGACGTGCAGGTTGGTGATGCCTTTGTCGCTGTCGACCATATACATCGGCGGGCGCGCGGCCATGCAGGCGTCGATATCGGCCATGATCGCCGCATCGTCCTTAACGCGGTCCAGCAGATCGCCAAGCCCCGAGTTCGGGTTCACGCCCAGCGCCGCCATCGCTTCACCGTGCTTTTCGAACACAGGCGCGAGGAACGCTTTGACCGCGTGGCCGAAGATGATCGGGTCGGACACCTTCATCATCGTCGCTTTCATATGCAGCGAGAAGAGCGTGCCGTCGGCCTTGGTCTTCTCAATCTCGTCTGCAAGGAAGCTCTTGAGCGCGGCGGCACTCATGAATGTCGCATCAACCACGGTGCCTGCGGGATAGGTGATGCCGTCCTTGAGGACTGTATCACCCTGAGATGTGGTCAGCACGATGGAGGCGGTCGCCTCTTTCTCGAGTGTCACGGAAGTCTCGTTGGAGAAGAAATCACCCCCCGACATCGAGGAGACTTCGGTTTTGCTGTCGGCAGACCAGTCACCCATGCGGTGCGGGTTGTTTTGGGCGAAGTTCTTGACCGCTTTGGCCGCGCGGCGGTCGGAGTTGCCTTCGCGCAGCACGGGGTTCACAGCGGAGCCTTTGATCCCGTCATACTTGGCACGCACCGCTTTTTCCGCATCCGTCTGGGGATCCTGAGGATAGTCGGGGATCGCAAAACCCTGCGCCTGAAGCTCTGTGATCGCGGCGACAAGCTGCGGTACAGAGGCAGAGATGTTGGGCAGCTTGATCACATTCGCCTCAGCCGTTTTCACGAGGCGGCCCAATTCTGCCAGATCGTCGCTTTGCTGCTGGTCCGCGCTTAGATTCTCGGGAAAGGTGGCAAGGATACGGCCCGCAAGGCTGATGTCTTTGGTCGTGACCGACACACCTGCAGCAGCGGCGAATTTCTGGATGATGGGCAGGAAGGACGCTGACGCAAGCTCGGGCGCTTCGTCGACTTTGGTGTAGATGATGTCGGACATGGGACACTCCTCAATGTTGGCTTTGTCGCTACATAGCCGACCTTTTCAGGAATATCTACAGTATACATTGGTATACCGTGGAAGATTTTCCAGATTTATTTGTGCTGCTTCAGAGAGCTGTCCTGCGCCTCGCCCAGCATGCGCACTTCGCGCTGCGGGAAGGGAATAGAAATATCGTGCTCTTTGAACGCATCCCACAGCGCGAGGTACACTTTGCCGCGGATATTCGTCAGACCACCGGTCGGGTCCTCGATCCAGAACCGCAGAATATAATCGACCGAGCTGTCGCCAAAGCCTACGATGTGGCAAACGGGCGGCTTGTGATCCAATACACGCTCGACGTCCGATGCCGCATCAATTGCCAACTGCCGCACCACATGCGGGTCGTCCTGATAGGCGGTCCCGAAATAGATATCGAGGCGCACAAATTCATTCGAGTGGGACCAGTTGACCACCTGCCCCGTGATCAAATCCTCATTCGGGATCAGGTATTCCTTGCCGTCCCGTGTCACCACGGACGCATAGCGCGCGCCCAGCGTCTGGATCCAGCCGAACGTCTCCCCAAGCGAGATCACATCCCCCGGTTTGATGGATTTATCGAGCAGGATGATCACACCTGACACAAGGTTCGAGACAACTTTTTGAAGACCAAAGCCCAAGCCCACGCCAATGGCACCCGACAGCACCGCAAGCCCCGTCAGATCAATACCGATGGCACGCACACCCATAAAGAACGCCAGCGCGTAAAAGACGACCTGAACAACTTTGATAATCAGCACCCGCATCGAAGGGCTGATGTCCTCATTGGACTGAATTCGGGACGAGGTAGACTGCGTCACAAACCGCGCGGCGGCAAACAGCACGCCGATGATCACGGCACCCTGTACCAGCATCAATAGCGAGATACGGAAGGCTCCAAATTCGAGCGCAGCCGCATCAAGGATCGACACAGCCTCATCCAGCACGCCAAGAATATAAAGCGTCACATAGATCCACGCGCCATAGCGAACCATTTTGCGCAAGAATTGCGAACGGATGAGGCGCGTCACGAACACCACGGACAGCCACGCCGCAGCGAGCGTACCTGCAATGCTCAAAAAGTAGGAGCGCGATGGCCAAGTGACCTCTCGCATCACCAGCACCACACACCAAACCAGCGCCACAAAGAAAATGGCACGCAGACGTTGGTGGACAACGACGAGGATGCGCATACGCCACGTAGGCCACCCTTCACGCGTAGCCATCCATTGCCGAATGCGCGGCCCCAGAACAGCGCGCAACAGATGCGCGCCGACGAAAAGCCCAATCAGAATTAGGATCTGATACCCTGTCCAAGGGCGCAAAATACTCGTCCAAAGCACCTCCGCTTGGGAGAAAAGTGACTGCCCCACATCGAGTATTTCGGTTGTTGCGCGGTCAAGGTCGCTTTGGGACGCAAAAGAATCCGTATCCAGAGATTGCGCCGCGCCGCGCCCTTCGCCTGCATCCTGAATTTGATCTGCTTGATCTTCTGCCATGTGGCCCCGTTGTTCTTTTTATTATGTCCAGTCTGGCACGAACCGTCCCCTCTCATCAAGGCGCATGCACCTTGAACGACGATGCAAAAGCATCTATTGTCCGCCCATGGAAAAGATCTTCAATCTCAAAGACCGCACCCGTTTGGCCGAGCGCTTTTTCGGAGCGGCGCGGGCTGTTCTGGCACGGGGCTAGACCTGCTGCGCGGATCTGCGCGCCGACCATACTCATTAAAAACCTTATATACGGGAGAGGACCTATGTCCCCCAAAACGCTCTATGATAAAATCTGGGACGCACATGTCGCCCATGAAGCCGAAGATGGCACCTGTTTGCTCTATATCGACCGCCATCTGGTGCACGAAGTAACGTCACCGCAGGCGTTTGAAGGTCTGCGCATGACAAACCGCACCGTGCGTGCGCCTGACAAGACGATTGCCGTGCCTGATCACAACGTGCCAACCACGCTGGACCGCGCCAATGCGGCAACCATGACCGAGGACAGCCGTATTCAGGTCGACGCGCTCGACAAGAACGCCAAAGACTTCGGCATCCATTATTACCCCGTTTCGGATGTGCGCCAAGGCATCGTGCACATTGTCGGCCCCGAGCAGGGCTGGACCTTGCCCGGCATGACCGTCGTTTGTGGCGACAGCCATACGGCCACCCACGGCGCATTCGGCGCGCTGGCCCACGGCATTGGTACGTCCGAGGTTGAGCACGTGCTCGCGACCCAGACGCTGATCCAGCGCAAGGGCAAGAACATGAAAGTCGAGATCACCGGCAAGCTGCGCCCCGGTGTGACGGCAAAGGACATTACGCTGTCCGTCATCGGCGAGACAGGCACCGCAGGCGGCACAGGATATGTGATCGAGTATTGCGGCGAAGCGATCCGCGATCTGTCGATGGAAGGTCGCATGACTGTCTGCAACATGGCCATTGAGGGCGGCGCACGCGCGGGCCTGATTGCCCCTGACGAGAAGACATTCGAATACTGCATGGGCCGCCCCCACGCGCCAAAGGGCGCACAGTGGGAAGCCGCTCTTGCATGGTGGAAGACACTCTACTCTGACGATGATGCCCATTGGGACAAGGTCGTGACCCTTAAGGGCGAAGACATCGCCCCCGTAGTCACATGGGGCACCTCACCCGAGGATGTGCTACCGATCACAGCCACCGTTCCTGCTGCCTCGGATTTCGAAGGCGGTAAGGTCGATGCGGCCCAGCGTTCGCTCGACTACATGGGCCTGACCTCTGGTACGCCTTTGTCCGACGTTTCCATCGACACTGTCTTCATCGGGTCCTGCACCAATGGCCGGATCGAAGATTTGCGCGCTGCGGCTGCGATCTTGAAAGGTAAAAAGATCAAGGACGGCATGCGCGCTATGGTCGTCCCCGGCTCTGGCCTTGTGCGTGCGCAGGCTGAAGAGGAAGGCCTCGCCGATATCTTCAAGGAAGCGGGCTTTGAGTGGCGCCTTGCGGGCTGTTCGATGTGTCTCGCGATGAACCCCGACCAGCTCAAACCTGGTGAGCGTTGTGCGGCAACGTCCAACCGCAACTTCGAGGGCCGTCAGGGTCGTGGCGGGCGTACGCATCTGATGTCGCCAGCGATGGCCGCGGCTGCAGCGGTAACAGGCAAGCTCACAGATGTGCGCGAGATGATGTAAAGGAACCTCATCGCGCCCCATCTGGACCTCCCCGTGTGTGAGGAAACCCTGATGGGGCAGAGGAGCCGCCGTTGGAGGCAAAATGCAAAGACGCCATTTCCTGACCATGATGGGGGCCGCTACGGTTGCCCCCGCCCCTGTCTCTTATACACAT
>OJDV01000224.1_pt1 | contig 21950 bp, 19 predicted proteins | sample 1592911 | NCBI WGS metagenome assembly OJDV01 (sample SAMN05416860, study PRJEB24817) | seawater metagenome | isolation source: Sea water | place: Canada:Atlantic | collected 2013-11 | reverse complement strand
TGAACGCCTAATCGCCGATACAGCCTATGGTTCAGGCCCGATGTTGGATTGGTTGGTCGAGAAGCGCGGGGTCGCGCCGCATATCCCAGTGATTGACAAATCCGGACGCAAGGATGGGACCTTTGAGCGCGCTGACTTCACGTATGATCCCGAGAGCGACTTGTACATCTGCCCCAATGGTAAAGAACTTAAGCAATATCGCCGTGCGTTCAAAACACCAAGATCGGGTGCAAACAAAGATGAGACTGTACGTTACCGCGCTCGCAAATCAGACTGTGACACCTACATTTTAAAGGAACGCTGCACACCAAAAGAACCGCAGCGCAAAGTTACCAGATCAATCTATGAAAAATCCCGTGATGTTGCCCGTGTTCTGGCACAAACCCACCAATATGCAATCTCGCGCAAGTTGCGTAAAAAAGTCGAGATGTCATTCGCACATCTCAAACGCATTCACGGCTTAGGTCGGCTCCGATTACGCGGCCCATGTGGTGCTCATGACGAATTCCTCCTCGCAGCAACCGCGCAAAACCTCAAAAAACTAGCAAAACTTGCCCCAAGTCAAAACCTTATCAGAAAAGCCGCATAAGAACTGCGCACAACCAAAGTTCAGATCAAACCAAGACCTTAAAATCTTCGCGTTTTTCAACAGAATAGGCGCGATAAGTCCATCATCAGAGAAAGGAAAAAGATCAAACGGAAAACAATCAATCAGCGTCGCTTGCAACACTTCGGGAAAGCGGCATAATCAAAGTAACAAAACGAACCAGAGCCTCCAGTAATTTATAAGCTCACGTGTTCCAATTTATCTGACGACGGACAAAAAGAGATTCTGCTGCTTTTGTTGCATTGATACTTGAGTAGTTTAAGTCGGCCATTTGTTCCTCACAATATATTACGTAACCTTACTAAGATTTGACATCTATCTGCTTGTTTTCATGTTTATGTGCACTCTGATAACAAGTGTGTCCTAAGAAGCTGTTGATTCAGAATCACTAAAACCATCGAAATACCGAGCATTTTAAAAATTAAAAATTTGTGTAAATATTATGATGGGCAATTATGGGATGTTGGTGTGCATTTTTAAAAAAAAGTAATGCTGTACAGGACTTATCTGGATACCAAACTTATCTGGCCAAAGCGCATCTGTTGCAGGGATGTTACTATTCAATCTCCAATTAGGTATATTGGGCAGGGGCGGGTTGTTTGTGAAACAATATTATGTGTTTTTAGACGCCATGAGCATAGTCGCTATAACTATGTTGATAATGAAGACTAAGACTAAACGAAAAAACGATCTGAACTTTAGGTACTTGCAGTAATTGAAATTACCGAAAATCAGAAAACTGAATATGCTAATATACTAGCAACACGATCAAAAAGGATTGGGATAATGAAAAAGACATTACTAACAACAACAGCAGTAGCCTTGACTGGTTTCGCTGGTGCTGCAAGTGCTATCGAAGTTGGCACATCTGGCCCAGTAACTATGAATATTGGTGGTTACTTTACAACTAACGTTGCTATTGCATCTGTAGATGCACAAGCTGGTACAGATTTTGACGGTCTGGACATTCTGACAAACTCAGAAATCCACTTCAAGCCACGTATCACACTAGACAATGGCCTTACATTTGGTGCTGACATTGAGCTAGAAGGTAACACTAACGGCGACCAAATCGATGAGCAATATGTTTTTGTTAAAGGCTCATTTGGTAAAATCATCATTGGTTCAGAAAACTCAGTTGGCTATAAAATGTCATTGGGCGCACCTGACGTTTCTTTGATGGGTGTTAACTCTGGTTCATTGACTGCATTTGTACCGTTCTCATCTGGTACAGCTGGTGCAGATATTTTCCGTGGTACACTTGGTTCAACATACCTAGAAAATGACCGTAACAATGACGCACAGCGCATCAGCTACTTCTCACCAAGCTTTGGTGGTTTTGCTGTAGGCATTTCATATGCACGCGACGCAGGTCAGGGTAATGGCGCAGTAAACAACAACCTTACAACAACTGATTTTGTTGACGTTGCTGCAAGCTATGGCGGCAGCTTAGGCGGTATGGATCTTGGTCTATACGCACACTACGGTACAGCATCAGCGGCCCCTGGTGGCACTGACCCAGAAGTATGGGGCGGCGGTATCAACCTAGGCTTCGGCGGTTTCAAAATCGGTGGTTCATTCGGCGAGCAAGATGGCACAGCATTAAGAGACGGTCATTCTTATGACGTTGGTGTAAGCTTTGCTAACGGCCCTTGGAGCTATTCATTGACTTACTTCCATGGTGAGAACGTTGATAACGAAATCGGTATTGGTGCTAAAGAAGAGCTGAAGCAAATCATGGCTGCTGCAACTTACAAAGTTAACGGCAACTTCAAAGTATCTGGTTTCATCGCAGACGTAGACTTTGACGAAGATAGCTCAGCAACTGACGACATCGAAGGTACAGTTGTTGGTTTAGGTGCTAAATTTAGCTTCTAAGCTTAACGCTTAACTTAAAATTAAGAAAAGGGGGGGCTTTTGCCCTCCCTTTTTGTTATAGATACCCGCGATATAGAATCAAAAGAATTGACTGCAATGAAATCGATTGTCTGGCTTGCCTCATACCCTAAATCTGGAAATACTTGGTTACGTGCCTTTCTGGCTAACTATGTACGCAATAGCGACGAACCCGTTCCTATCAATAAGTTTCATCACTTAGGCATAGGCGACTCGAATGCGAACGCGTATCGCATGGTTTCAAAAGAGCCGTTTGACGGAAATAACCCTGTTCAATGTGCAAAACTACGCAATGCGGTTTTGCGCGGAATTGTAAATAACAAAGCAGATGTAAATTTTGTAAAAACCCACAATGAAAATGGTTTTGCATTTGGGGTTAAACTTATTCCACCAGAGGTTACGCGATCTGCGATTTATATCATGCGAAACCCATTAGATATGATATTGTCATATGCCAGCCATTATGCACTGTCCGTTGATGAGGCGATTTTTGCAGCAGGCAGCAAGGAACATTCTATTCCTGGCGGCGTGGAAAACGCTTACCAGTTTTTGGGAAATTGGTCGAACCATGTTGTGGGGTGGACAAAGGCGCGTAAGTTCAAAGTCTTAACATTACGGTATGAAGATATGTTGGCGGATCCACATGATGCGTTTGCCCGTGTTATACATAATATTGGATTACCAGATGAGCCTGATAGGCTTGAACGCGCGGTTCGGTTTTCTGATTTTAAACTGTTAAGTGCTCAAGAAAATAAAGCCAAGTTTATTGAAAATTCTGAAAACCAAAAACGTTTCTTTAGAAAAGGAACATCGGGTCAGTGGAAAGCTGAACTGACATCAGACCAGATTGACGAGATTACAAAAGCCCATGGCAGTGTCATGAAAAAATACGGGTATTTATGATGAGCTCTTTGCGCAGAATTATTTGGATTGGATCGTTTCCAAAATCCGGCAACACATGGGTTCGCGCGTTTTTGGGCAGTTATTTTGAAAACGCGTCGATTAACAATTTGTCGACTATCACGACCACAGATGTAAGACCTGAATGGTTTAATATGGCGGTAGGCGGGACGTTTATCGGTAAAGATTTTGACGATTCCGTTAAATTACGACCAAAAGTACAAAGGTTAATAGCTGCATCAAAACCCGGCAGCAGGTTTGTTAAAACGCATTCAAAAGTTGGCCGAGTAGGGCCGATAGATTTGATCCTGCCAGAGGTAACAGCCGCTGCCATTTGTATCATTCGTAACCCTTTTGATGTGGCGGTTTCTTTTGCACGTCATTCAAGCATATCGATTGACACATCTATTGATCGGATGAGCGATAATGCAAGTATGACAGCCTCTCCGACTAAGATCATTGATGTTTTAGGACGTTGGGATGACCATGTGCAAAGCTGGCTGAAAGCACCCGGATTGGCGCGACACGTGATGCGCTATGAAGATATGCTGGCCAATCCAAAGAAAGAATTTAAGGGGCTAATGGGGTTTTTACAGGTACCGGTTGAGAATAAAAAATTCCGTTTATCCCTTGAAAATACATCATTTAAAGCTTTGCAACGACAAGAGAAAAATCAAGGCTTCAAAGAAAAACCCGCAGGCGTGGATCAGTTTTTTGTATCGGGTAAAAGTGGTGGTTGGAAAGACAGCTTATCGGTAGAACAAGTGGCGCGTATTCAAAAGGAATTCGGCCCGACTATTGATGAATTTTTTCCAGAAGTCGCAAAAGAGGCCGCAGAATTTATCGCTAAGGCAGGCTGAGGATTATCCCCCGACCATATAGGGCATTAAAACAACTTCACTGTCTTTGTTGATCTTTGTAAACCAAGATTCGCGGTAAATTTTTCCATCAAGCGCAAGAGATACCCCGCGCTTGATCTGTGGCTTAAGTGCTGGATATTCGATCGCAAGTTGATCCAGTAATTGCTTGAAATTACTGGCTTCAACCTCTACTTCGGATTGCCCATCTGTGGCAGTACGTAAAGACCCCCAGATGGCGACCTTAACCATATCTATACCTTTGAACTTAAAGCTTTAAGTATCTTTGGCGGTGACATTGGTAATTCAAACATACGCAGATCCAGTGCACGTGATACCGCATTAGAAATCGCCGCTAATGGCGGTACAATCGGGGTTTCGCCAACACCGCGTACCCCGTAAGGGTGCCCAGGGTTTGGTATTTCCAGAATGACCGTATCGATGTTTGGCAAATCAGATGCTACAGGAATGCGATAATCCAACAGGCTTGGGTTTTGCAAAAGCCCATCTTCGCCATAGATATACTCTTCATTCAAGGCCCAACCGATACCTTGTACAGCACCGCCTTGCATTTGCCCCTCGACATAATCTGGGTGTATAGCTTTGCCAGCATCTTGGAAAACGGTATAACGTAGAACTGTTGTGGCCCCTGTTTCAGGGTCAACTTCAACATCCACCAGATGCACGCCAAAACTAACACCCGCACCGTCTGCATTCACCTCGTGGTGACCTGCAATCGGCCCGCCAGTTTGGGCCGATATTGCCGCAATTTCTTCCAGTGACATCGGGTCGAACGTACCTGCATTGGGGCCTGATGGCTTGGCATAGCCATCTTCCCAATAAACTGCATCGGCATCAATATCCCAGATTTTAGCAACCCGCGTGCACATTTCTTTTATTGCTTCGCGCGCAGCTTTAATCGTGGCTAATCCCACTGCAAAAGTAACACGGCTGCCGTCGGTTACATCATTATGCCCGATTGAATTGGTGTCCGCCACAATGGTACGCACCTTTTCATATGGTATGCCCAGCTCTTCTGCAGCCATCTGACTGATGGACGCACGTGAGCCGCCTATGTCAGGGTTGCCTTCGGTAATCCCAACAGTGCCATCAAAATTTAGGTTCATAGACACACAGGTGTTGCCACCAAAATTAAACCAGAAACCACAAGATAGCCCACGTCCCTGATTGGGGCCAAGAGGGGCCGCGTAATGTGGGTGTGCTTTGGCGGCATCCAGTGTGGCTTTCAATCCGATGTCGTCAAAGGTTGGGCCATAGGATGATTTTGTGCCTTTTTGTGCGGCATTTTTTAGGCGTACATCCAACGGATCAAGGTTTAGTTCCTGACACAGTTCATCAACGACACTTTCAACCGCGTAAATCGCCATTGGTGCCCCGGGGGCGCGGTAAGCCGCTTCTTTCGGTCGGTTGGTCAGCGCACTCCAGCCAATGGTTTGCACGGCTTCCAAATCATATGCTGCAAAAGCACTTTGCGCACCAAATTGAACTGTACCGCAAGGGAAAGCCCCGCCTTGATAGCGTAAAGTCGCATGTGCTGCTGTAATACGCCCATCTTTAGTCATCCCGATTTTAACATCTGTTGATGATGATACTGTCGGGCCTGTGGCGCGAAACACTTCATCGCGGGTCATAACAATTTTAACGGGCCTGCCTGATTTGCGGGATAATGCTAAGGCGACAGGTTCGATAAATACTGTGGTTTTGCCGCCAAATCCGCCACCGATTTCAGAGGCCGTTACCCGTAATTGGCTGGCATCCATTTGCATAATATCTGCGCAAAGCTCGCGCACATAAAACTGGCCTTGAGTACAACACCAAAGCTCACCCTTACCGTCTGAATTCATAGATGCAAGGCAAGCGTGTGGTTCAATATAACCCTGATGTGTTGCAGCGGTTTTGAAGCTGCGTTCAATGATTTTGTCGGCTTTTGCAAAACCTGCATCCATATCCCCGTGGCCGAACTCAAAATGGTAGGTAACATTTTCAGACAATCCGTCGGGTAAATCCTCCATTGCGCGCCCAGTTTGCACAATGGGTGCGTCTGGTTTCATGGCTTCATCTACATCTGTTACATGCGGTAGAATTTCATAATCTACTTTAATTAGTTTCAAAGCTTTTTTGGCGATAGCTGCACTGCTTGCTGCAACCGCTGCCACTGGGTGCCCGTCATAAAGTGCTTTGTCGCGAGCCATGCAGTTATCTTGTACATCCAGAACAGACTCGTCGTCTGGTAAGCCAAAATCTTTGGCGGTAACAACGGCCTTAACGCCGCTTAATGCTTCCGCTTCTGATGTGTCGATTGATTTAATTCGTGCGTGCGCATGTGGGCTGCGTAGAATGTGCCCCTGTAGCATACCTGGTGCGGTAGCATCGGCACCATACATAGCGCGACCTGTTACCTTGTCTATCCCATCAGGGCGGGGTGGTCGTGTGCCAACAACTTTAAAGATGCGTTTACCGTTTTCATCCAGAGCCATATTATGCCCCTCTCATTTCAGCAGCGGCAGATTGAACCGCTTTGATAATTTTATCATAACCCGTGCAACGGCAAAGATTACCAGCCAGCCAATAACGCACTTCAGTATCTGTAGGATTTGGGTTCTTTTCTAGCAAAGCTTTTGCCGCCACCAAAATACCAGGGGTACAGACCCCGCATTGTAATGCGGCGCCGTCAATGAAATGTTGTTGCAATGGATGCAGCTTTTCGCCGTTCGCCATGCCTTCGATGGTTTCCACTTCAGCCGCTTCAGCTTCAACGCCAAGTACTAGGCATGAACATACAAGTCGCCCGTTTACGGTTACGCTGCATGCACCGCAATCGCCTGTGCCGCAGCCTTCTTTTGCACCTGTTAATCCAAGACGGTTGCGCAAAACATCCAGTAATGACTCGTCAGGGTTACAGATAAACTCTGTTGGATCGCCATTTATTGTAGTGGATACATGAATATTTTTCATTTTTGGCCTCCAGCGCGCCCGTAGGCAATCAAAGCTGCACGTTTGGCAAGAACGCCAGCTGTATGAGTGCGAAATTCAATGGTTCCGCGTTTGTCGTCAATCGGGTTGCACACGGCAGAGCAAGCCACCGATAAAGCTTCTAGTGCTGCATCATCAAGCTTTGTGCCAACAATGCAATCTGCTGCAGTTTCAACCAATAAAACCGTTGGGGCGACAGCGCCCAAAGACACGCGTGCTTTAATACAAACACCATCTACGTCTAATTCTAAACTGACAGCAGCCGCTACAACAGCAATGTCCATTTCAGTGCGTGGAATAAAACGTAAATATGCGTCGGATGCACGTTCAGGCCGCTTGGGCAGGTAGATTGATGTAATGAACTCGCCCTTAGCCAGTGATATTTTCCCTGGCGAAACTGGAATGTCAATTATCGCGCAATCGCGTGTGCCGTCTGGCCCTTCAATACGTGCGATTGCGTCTGCGGTGATTAACCCAGGCACGCTATCTGCGGCGGGTGAACCATTGCAAAGGTTGCCTGCCATTGTGGCACGCCCCTGCACCTGTGTTGAGCCGATCAATTCAAATCCTTCAACCACACCTGGCCAAAGGGCTGCAACCCCTTCGTGTTCACCAAGTTGTGCGCCTGATACAGCGGCACCAATACGGTAACCACCATCTTCAAGGGTTATGTCTTTTATACCTTCCAAATGCTTGATATCTACAATCAGGTCGGGTTCAAGCATACCAGCTTTTATTTGAACAAGAACATCAGTTCCGCCTGAAAGAATACGCGAGATACCTTGCTCTTCATTCAGGAGTGAAACGGCTTGCGCCGTGGTCGTTGGTTTTGCGTATCGCATTTGTCTGCATTCCACTTTAGGTCAGGTAGCAAAATTAGTAACGTGTATTGCTATGATGTATGTTTCGAAATATTTTTCGTACAATATCAGCAACCACAAAAGAATTGCTAATACGGAATTGGGTATCAGTCTAGGGGGGTAAGTACAGTTTTGTAAGTTAATTCATCTAATCAGAGCGTGTTATTTTTAACCATTGCCATGAACGTTTTTATCAACTTGCCGCTGCTGCGTTCTTTTAAACTAATAACGGCCTCTTCCATATCGATAGGCGCATCTTCAATCTGTATCGAAACCAAGTTGTTTTTTTCAGAAAACTCTTTGGATGAAACAAACCCGATACCAGAACCTGCGCGGACTATTTCTTCTACGGCTTCACGCCCTTCGGCTTCTATTGTGGGGCGCAATGTAACGCCTTTCTTGGTGGCTGCCGCATTTAGCTTTTGACGGGTTTTTGACCCAGCTTCACGCATAACCAAAGGTAATTCTGATAGTCCTTTATAGGACAGAGTTTTGTTTTTTGCGATCGGGTTGGATTTCGATGTGAATGCAATAATCGGACTTTTGCCCAAACGTATCACATCAATGTTGGGGTTTTTGGGAATGGTGCCGAGAACGCCAATGTCAGCTTCATAAGAAAGTAGATCCCTTATGACATCTTGGGAATTACCTGTGGAAATTTCTATTTTCACTTTAGGAAATTTAACCCGAAACCTGCTAAGTGCGCCTAGAATATGAAGGGTGGAGTCTGCTTTTATCCGTAATGTACCCGTTGTGAAGGCTTTGTTTTCAGAAAGATACTCTAAAGCTTGCCCTTCCACTTCAAATAATCTTTTTGTGATTTGAAATAATTCCGCACCTTGTTTGGTTAATGAAACCTGCTTTTTTTGACGGCTGAACAAAAGAATATCATATTCATCTTCCAGTTTCTTAACTTGATCTGAAACAGCTGGCTGGGTCAGAAATAAAGCCTGCGCCGCACGTGAAAAACCACCATATGTTGCTACATAATGAAAAGCTCGAATTTGCACGTATCGCATAGATGCCAACCTATAAGTTTTATCGATATAATAATATAATTTAACGATTTTACAAATGATATTTCCTACGCCAGAACAGCTTTATCCAATGCCTTTAGGAAAGTGATGCAAACCTATGACTGAAACTGCAAAAATATCAGACCCGCATTTGGGTGAACCCTTTTTACTAACCCCTGGGCCGTTAACCACTTCATATGAAGTGAAACAAGCAATGCTGCGTGACTGGGGCAGTTGGGATGATGATTTTCGCGCGATGACGGTTGATCTGCGCACAAGGTTGCTGGCCTTAACTGGTGATAGCAAAAATGTGCTGGATTGCGTGCCTATACAAGGTAGCGGAACATTCGCGGTTGAGGCGATGATCGGGACGTTTGTACCAAAGGATGGCCATGTGCTGGTACTGGCGAACGGCGCATACGGCAAACGGTCTGCGGAAACGGTTGAACGTATCGGTCTGCGCCTTACACTGATCGACAAAGGTGATTACATGCCGCCGCGCGGCGAAGAGGTTGCAGCGGCGTTAGCGGCTGATCCAAGTATTACGCATGTTATTGTGGCTCATTGTGAAACAAGTTCTGGCATCCTGAACCCCGTGCAAGAGATTGCGGATACAGTTAATGCGGCAGGGCGCAAGTTTCTGATCGATAGTATGAGCGCCTTTGGTGCGGTCGATCTAGATTTTGAAGAATTAAAGTATGAAGCGGTGGTGTCATCTGCCAACAAATGTATCGAAGGCGTGCCCGGTTTTGGCTTTGTGATTGCCCGCAAAGATGCGCTGGAAGCGTCCAAGGGTAATTGCCATTCGTTAAGTTTGGACATGCACGCACAATGGGCGACTATGAACAAAACAGGGCAATGGCGTTTTACGCCGCCGACCCATGTTGTGGCGGCTTTTCTGGTAGCATTGAAAGCCCATGAAGCTGAAGGCGGTGTCATAGGGCGCGGGGCGCGTTATACAAATAACCGCGATGTGATGGTTGCAGGGATGCGTGATCTGGGGTTTGAAACCCTGTTACAAGACCGCTGGTTGTCGCCGATTATCGTGACATTTTTCTGCCCTGCAGATGAGAAATTTATTTTTAGCGATTTCTACAATCTGATGAAACAAAAAGGCTTTATCATTTACCCTGGAAAGCTGACTGTAGTGGATAGTTTCCGTGTTGGCTGCATTGGCCAGATGGACGAACATATCATGCGCCGAGTTGTGGCAGCTGCAAAAGAAACACTTGACGAAATGGGCGTCGCAGATGCGTCGCCTCCCGAAATAGCCCTCATTGAGCGCGCCAAACTGGCCGCCTAAGAATTAAAAGGAACTAACTATGTCTAACTTATCTCCCGTGGTTGTGAATGATCGCACCTATGCTGCCCCAAAGACCTGTGCTATTTCGATTTGCCTTGATGGCTGTGAGCCTGCTTATCTGGACGAGGCAATTGGCGCAGGCTTGATGCCTAACCTGAAGCGGATCAAGCAAACCGGTACCGCACGTTTGGCGCATTCTGTTGTGCCATCGTTTACGAACCCAAACAATCTGTCGATTGCAACAGGTCGTCCACCAGCGGTTCACGGGATTTGTGGCAACTACTTGTATGATCCCGAAACCAAAACCGAAGTGATGATGAACGATGTGCGTTTCTTGCGCGCACCTACAATTTTTCACAAGTTCCAACAGGCAGGTGCGCGTGTTGCGATTGTCACTGCAAAAGATAAGTTGCGTGCTTTGCTTGGGGCTAAGTTGAATTTTGAAAATGACACAGCTATTTGTTTTTCCGCTGAATGTTCTGACACGACTACTGTTGCAGAACACGGCATTGAAAACGGCAGTAAATGGACAGGCATGGATGTACCTGAAGTATATTCCGCTGAACTATCAGAGTTTGTGTTCGCCGCTGGTGTGAAACTGTTGGCGGAATGGAAGCCAGATGTGATGTATCTGACAACTACGGATTTCATCCAGCATAAACACGCACCGGGCGCGCCTGTAGCCAATTCTTTTTATGAGAATTTTGACAAATACTTAGGTCAATTGGACGAAATGGGCGCGGCGATCGTGATCACCGGCGACCACGGTATGAAGCCAAAGCATCACGCGGATGGCTCACCTAATGTTGTGTACATTCAAGACCTTATGGACGAATGGTTGGGCGAGGCAGTTGCACGTGTTATCCTGCCTATTACGGACCCTTATGTGGTTCACCACGGTGCGTTAGGTTCTTTTGCAACCATGTACTTGCCAGCAGACACTGACCGCCAAGACATCATTGATCGCCTTGCTAAAATTGATGGCATCGAGTTTGTTTGTGGCCGCGAAGAGGCATGTGGCCGCTTTGGTCTACCAGCTGATCGCATCGGCGATATTGTTCTGACCTCGGGTGAAAATGTGACCATCGGGACATCTGAAGACCGCCATGATCTGGCCGCGTTGAAAGATCCGTTGCGTAGTCACGGCGGCTTGCATGAACAAACAGTGCCGTTCATTGTTAATCGTGTGCTAGAGTTGGACGCGGCCCCTGATTTGCGCAACTTTGATGCGTTTTTCTATGCGACCAAAGCGGCAGCACTTTAAGGTAAAGGATACTGTAAACATGGTTAACAAAACAGACATCAGAGTTGAGGGTATGCGCATTGGCGGTGAAATTGTTTTCACTGACGATGTGATCGAGGTAAAATACCCCTATACCGATGAGGTGATCGGAACTGTGCCAGCTGGTAAAGCTGAACATGCCCGCAAAGCGTTTGAAATCGCGGCCGCCTATAAATCAAAGCTGTCGCGCTATGAACGCAGCCAAATCCTGCAACGCACAGGTGAGCTGATCGGTGAACGCCGCGACTATTTAGCTAAATGGTTGACGCTGGAACTTGGTATTTGCCATCAGCACGCCATCTATGAAACCAAGCGGGCACAAGATGTGTATCAGTTCGCAGCCCATCAGGCTTTGAACGATGATGGCGAGATTTTCTCGTGTGATCTGACACATAATGGCAAAGAACGTAAAATTTTCACCAAGCGTGAACCAGTGAAGACCATCTCTGCCATTACACCGTTTAATCACCCGTTGAACATGGTTAGCCATAAAATCGCGCCGTCCATTGCTACGAACAATTGTATGGTGCTCAAGCCAACCGAACTGACACCGCTGACTGCGATTGCTTTGGCTGATATTCTCTATGAAGCAGGCCTTCCGCACGAGATGCTTCAGGTTGTCACTGGTATGCCACAAGATATTGGTGATGAAATGATCACCAATAAAAACATCGACATCATTACCTTTACGGGCGGTGTTCCTGTAGGCAAATTAATTGCATCAAAAGCATCTTACAAGCGTCAGGCGTTAGAATTGGGTGGCAATGATCCGTTGATTATTTGTAATGATCTTACGGATGCAGACCTTGAGAAAGCGGCCACAATCGCTGTGGCAGGAGCCACCGGTAACTCTGGTCAACGTTGCACTGCGATTAAGCGGATTCTGGTTCAGGAGTCAGTGGCCGACAAGTTCGTGCCAATGGTTTTGGAAAAAGCCAAGGCGATTAAGTTTGGTGATCCACAAGACCCTGAAACTGAATTGGGTTGTGTGATCCACGCGCAAGCGGCAGAGTTATTTGAAAACCGTGTGTATCAGGCTGAAAAAGAAGGCGCCAAAATCCTCTATCACCCGGGCCGTCAGGGTGCATTGTTGCCACCGATCGTGGTGGATCATGTACCACATGGGTCGGAATTAGTTATGGAAGAAACCTTTGGCCCAATTATCCCAATCGTACGCGTTCCTGACAATGACGAAGAAGTCATGGCGATTTCCAACGGTACGGAATTTGGCCTGTCATCAGGTGTTTGCACTAACGATCTGAACCGTGCGATTGCTTATATCAACGGTCTGGATGTTGGCACGTGTAATATCTGGGAACAACCTGGCTACCGTATCGAAACTTCTCCCTTTGGTGGCATCAAAGACAGTGGTAACGCGGTCAAAGAAGGTGTGACCGAAGCGATGAAGTTTTTCACCAACGTGAAAACATACTCACTGCCGTGGCCAAATTAATTCAAGCGCTCAACAAGAGTGACAAATAATATCGCAAGGCCCATGGGCCTTGCTTTAGTGATTAAAAACATGGGCCTCATTTAGCCCCAAAATCAGATCACTTTGGAAATATAACACAATGTTCTTGTGCAACCAGACGCGGATCTTTTGATTTGACCAATGTTGGTTCACCGTTCAATATCTCAAAACACCGGGCAAGCGTATCTTCTTCAAGGCGTTGCATTGCTTCTTGTGTATAAAACGTCAGATGTGGTGATAGAATAACATTATCCATATCAAATAACGCACGCATCGGGTGATCTACGCGGTTAAGCGGCTCTTGGCTGTAAACATCCAAGCCAGCCCCAGCAATCGCCTTATCCTTTAGGGCTTGCACCAATGCAACCTCATCCACGATAGCACCGCGTGATACATTAATAAGCATTGCAGTGGGTTTCATCGCACGCAACTCATCCGCACCGATTAAATGGTGCGTGTCTTTATTTAAGACGCAATGTACAGAGACAAAATCGCATTCCTTAATCATATCTTGCAAATTATCGTACTTTTGAACACCAGCCTTTGCCATTTCATCTTTGGAAGTGTGTGGGCTGTATCCGATAACCTTGGCGCCAAAGCCAAGGCCCGCCATACGCGCCATGCTTTTACCAATTTTCCCAACCCCGATCAAACCAACGGTTTTACCTGAAATATCGGAACCTATCCAACGTTCTGTGGGCCAGACCCAACCTTCATTTTGCATAGCGGTTTGCAATGGCACCAATTTTTTAGCCAAAGCAATCATCAGGGCAAAGGCACCTTCAGCGACAGTTTCTTCGGCGTATTCGGGAATGTTTACCACAGGAATTTTACGCCTGCGTGCGGCGTCAATATCAATGGCATCAATACCAACACCGTATTTTACAATACCTTTAAGCCGTGTAGCCTGTTCGATGACTTTGGCGGTAATGGGTGTGTAACACATCAAAATCAGGTCAGCGTCACGGGTTTCGGCAAGTAATGTTTGTTCAGATACATCATCAGGCAATATAATCAGGTTTGCCCCTGTTTTGCGTAATGCCTCATCTAGATGTGGGCATTCTAATTCCTTGTCAGTTCGAACAATCTTTATGGTTTGATCCATTTGTATGGCCTTCTTTTTAAATGTACCTTTTGTATTTTAGACTAGCAAACTATCAGGTTTAATAAAATTAATTTTACATATACAAACATAAGATTTACTTTAGATCGTGTGGAAAATTCAACTGTAAGGTATGACTGTGAAATTAACCTATGCGCAAATTCGTGCCTTTAATGCCGTTGCCCGTGATGGCAGCTTTCAAAAGGCAGCCGAAAGTCTAGGCGTGACACAACCCGCAATTACACTACAGGTGCGTTCGCTAGAAGATTTGTATTCGGTCGTTTTATTTATGCGCACTAAAGGCGGTGCAAAGTTAACAAAATTGGGTCTGGATTTATTTCAAATCACCCAATCTATTCATATTCTTGAAACCGAAGTTGATGAATTACTGTCACGCCAATCAGAGGTGCTTGATGGGTCGATTAGGTTGGCGGCAGGTAGCCCACAACTGATTATGGCACTGATTAAAAAGTATAAGGATAAGTACCCTAATGTTAAACTGTCACTTGAATTGGGTAACTATGAAGAGGTCAGTGCAGCACTTTTTCAAAATCGGGTAGATGTAGCACTTTTAGATGGGCCGATTGATAATGAACGGTTTTATTCCCACTTCTATTTGCAACAGGAATTGGTTTTGGTTGTCTCTAATACGCATCCATTTGCAAAAAAACAAAAACTGCGAGCTGATGACTTGATAACCCAAACCATTTTGGTGCGGGGCGATGGATCTTATACACAAAAAACCATGGATGAATGGTTTAGCAGGGCACGTATTTTCCCAACGTCCACATTACAACTTAGTAGTCGGGATGCAATTATTGAAGCCGCTGCAAACGGAATGGGGGTTGGGTTTGTATTCGACAAAGAGGTCGGCAGTGATCCAAGGATACGCAAAGTTGCCTTAAGTGGGCGGACAACACGGTGTAACGAAAGCCTAGTCTGTTTGAAGTCGCAATTCCGGCGCAACACAATAAAAGCTTTATACAATCTCATTCCTAAATAATCTGTAAAGCAGATCGTAAGTATAATAAAAATTATATTATAAAAAGTGTTATTAATTTTTATACATAACATGAAGATGATAATATGACCGAAACATAAAGAAATAAGCGTTCGCGGATTTTATATAAAGGCCCAATGAAATGTCTGCAAAAATGATACACACCGAAGGCGAATCTAATACATCAAAGGCCCGAAAGGCATGGTCAGAAAAAACCATTGGACTGAAATCAGCGCGTCTTTTGAAACGCGATGCGAATGCGTTCTTACATCAAAGCCTTTCTAGTCCCTGTGTTAGTACGATCGTCAAGGCGGAAGGCATATGGATTGAAGATCTTGAGGGTAATCGTTTTATGGATTTCCATGGGAATTCCGTTCACCATATTGGGTACGGTCACCCAAGGTTAAAACAAGCTATAAAAGATCAACTGGATGACCTGCCGTTTGCACCACGCCGCTTTACAAATGAACCTGCCGTTCAACTGGCTGAAAAACTGGCAGCGATAGCACCTGGTCATCTGAATAAAGTTTTGTTTACCACTGGTGGTTCAGACGCAAATGAAGTTGCCATGAAAATTGCGCGTGCCGCAACAGGTCGATTTAAAACCATATCATTTTGGGATGCATTCCATGGTGCGGGCTTCGGGGCGGCATCCGTCGGCGGTGAAGCTACATTTAGGTCACATATCGCAGGGCCACTTTTGCCTGGCTCTGAACATGTGGCCCCTTTTGCCTGCTATCGCTGCCCATATAATCACACGGGGCCAGATGTTTGTGGCTTGGCCTGTGCTGAAATGGTCAAATATGTGTTGGAACGAGAAGGCGATGTGGCCGCAGTGATTGCAGAACCCATGCGTGCGGTACCATATGTGCCGCCCAAAGATTTCTGGAAAGCTGTGCGCGAAGCCTGTAATGCCCATGGCACATTGTTGATTATGGATGAAATACCAACGGGCCTAGGTAAAACAGGCAAGTTTTTTGCGTTTGAGCACGATGATTTCATTCCTGATATTGCTGTGTTGGGCAAAGCTCTTGGTGGGGGTATTTTACCGATTGCAGCCTGCATTGCAGATGAAAAGCTGGATGTGTGCGGTGATTTTGCTATCGGGCATTACACCCATGAAAAGAACCCAGTAACAGCAAGGGCTGCATTGACGACGCTTGAGATTATTGAAGAAGAAGGATTAGTGGAACGCGCGGCCGAACTAGGCGCCTATGCAATGGCGCGACTGGAAAGTTTCGCCCTGAATTGCCCGATCATTGGTGATGTGCGCGGTAGGGGCTTGATGTTCGGTGTAGAGATAGTTTCGGATAAAGCGCAGAAAACCGCAGCCCCTGATTTGGCAGAAATGATCTATTATAAATGTTTGGACAAAGGGTTGAGCTTCAAGATCAGCCAAGGTTGCGTTTTAACCCTGTCCCCGCCTTTGACCATACTGCGTGCGGATTTGGATGTTGCATTAACGATCGTTGAAAATGCAATCAGTGAAATGATCCCCTTATGATGCGCACATTGGCATAAAACCACATCAGTAATGCATTTGTATGTAATTTAGAAAAATGGTGCCCGAGGGTGGCATTGAATTATCGTTTCACTACATCCCAATATAATCATAATAGTTTGTTTTAAATGTGTTTAATAAATTAATCTATTCCACTGTATTCCATTTTGCCCCACTATATACTATATATAGGGGTGGATTGATAGGTGGATAATATTATGCGTGCATTGAACAAACTCTCGGCAATTCAGGTCAAGAACTATGGGGCTGGTAAGTACTCCGATGGAGGTGGCCTTTGGCTTCATAAGAGGCTGGATGGAGGTGCTCAATGGGTCCTGCGTGTCACAGTTCATGGCATGCGTCGAGAGATGGGATTGGGCAGCTTGCAGTATGTCTCCCTTAAAGAGGCACGCGACGAGGCCGAAAAGTGGCGCGCGGTTCTGCGCCAGGGTAAAGACCCAATCAAAGAACGGGAACGCCTGAAACGCGAGGTCTCGAACGACGACCATTCTCTTGCGCTGATTGCCAATGAGGCTTTTGAAGCCCGCAAAGCTGAATTGAAGGGCGACGGTAAAGCCGGGCGATGGTTCTCGCCGCTCGAGCTACATGTGCTTCCGAGGATCGGACGTATTCCAGTGGAAGACATCGACCAACAAGACATCAGAAATACTCTTGCTCCGATTTGGCACACAAAGGCCGATACGGCCAGGAAAGCTATGAACCGCTTGGGCATTGTCATGCGCCATGCGGCAGCGATGGGTTTGGATGTCGATATTCAAGCAACCGAGAAGGCAAAAGCATTGCTTGGAAAATCCCGACACAAACCAAAACATATACCCGCACTGGACTGGAGAGACGCGCCCAAATTCTATCAAAGCCTCTCAGAAGGGACCGTTACGCATTTGGCGCTGCGATTGCTAATCCTGACAGCGACACGTTCCAGCGAGATCCGGTTTTGCAATCTGTCCGAGATTGAAGACGATGTTTGGGTTATCCCCGAAGAACGTATGAAAGCTGGCAAAGAGCATCGTATTCCACTTTCAAACGAGGCTTTGGCCGTTATTGAGCGAGCCAAGCCTTTTGCACGTGGAGGCTATCTCTTTCCCAGCGTACGGAAAGGTGTAATTTCGGATGCTACCATGTCGCGTTATATGGAACGAAAGAGCATGGAGGCGCGTCCACACGGCTTTCGATCCAGTTTCCGCACTTGGTGTGCCGAGACGACGGATACGCCGCGTGAAGTCGCTGAAACCGCGCTTGCGCATGTGTTTGGGGGCAGTGTTGAGCGGGCCTACCGGAGAACTGACTATTTCGACCAGAGACGGGTGCTAATGGAGAATTGGGCCGTGCATGTAACAATGAAGGTAAAAGACAGTTCAGGGAACAATGAAGGATGAAGGGTCCTACGATTACCTACCCTTCTTCCGTTTTGTCGCTTGATGACGACACAGAGGGCAGCGAACAATGCCCTTATAATTCAACATTAACTGATCTTTGGTCTCAGGTATCTGCTCAGGACATAGAAAGTTGGGAAGATGATGAACACGTGGAAATTTGGACCGAGAGATTTGCTGAAATCGCGCACTATACGGCAACTTTTTATGAAACCAAGTTAGAGTTTTGGCTTTTAAAAGCTTTAGATTGCTGTCTCGAAGTAAACTTTCCAATTCCGAAGACGCTTGAAAATGCACGCACATTAGCTGTGGAAGACAACCGAACGGATCGCGAAAAGCGCAATTCGATGAAAGACGCCATGTTCTTCGAGATGGCATCTTTAGTGATTGCTGGTGTAAGTGTAGAAACAGCTTCCGAAATTACAGCCCGATCAGCGCGACTGTTTTTTAAATCCCACGCTCGGCTCTCAGCAAGCACGCTCGAAAAGCAGTTTCCCCAGTGGCGCAATAAATCTAATATTGTCATTCAACTTGAGCAGTGGTTCACCGAACTAACAGAAGAAAAGCGTGAAACCCATCGCTCTAAATGCTTAGTCAGAGGGAAGCTCGCCGCATCTAACCCACTGCCATCAAACATTAAAGGTAATCGTAGAGGGGGATGGAAAAATGTTCCGTGAAAACGGTCCCCTATCTCAAACAGCCTGAACATGTTTCATGCAATCAATTGTCAAAGCATGGAGCATCAAAATGAAATACCTAAATCTAAGCCAACTTAGCGAGAAACTTGGCAATCGAAGCAGAAGCTCGATCTATCGTGATATTGAATATGGGCGGCTTCCCCAACCAATCCATATTGGCGGAAGAATATACTGGCCTGAAAGCCAGATTGACGATTGGCTTTTAAAGCTTAGCAACGACATAATCGCCGGTTGATTTTGAATATGCCTTATTACCTCCGAATGCCTTTGCCCTTACTGCTGTGGTTTAGTCATGAGTGCTGAAGCGCTAAAATGGTGGTCTAACGTAAAACTGTTTGGCGTATTAGATATGCATCCAAACGATTTTCGCGTCATGGATACATTGGCATACCAGCATTATACAAAAGATGAGCGGGCGATGAACTTCACCAAAAGCAGTCTGGCACGATTATGCAGTATGGATCGCCGGAGTATCAACCGGTGCGTTGATCGTCTGGAGCGAAATGGCTGGATCTCAATTGGTAATCACCCAAAAGGTTATGCTCGACATTATAGCATTCCCAGGTTCGAAGGTTGGCTTGTCAGAATTAACTCAACTCAAGACGTATTGATTTAAAATGCCTACGCTGTCAAAGAGTTTCAAGAATACGCAATGGAGTTTTAGGGCTGACTGTAGGGCGTGACGACACACATGCCAAAGATATTTGTAGGACGCCACGCCCATCCTTTCTGGGACGCCTTGTCCGATTTGTGGGCCATCAGGTCTCACCTTTTCAAGCAAGACAATTTCAAGAGAAACTTCATTACAAACGTTTGAAACAATATACAGTTTGCAACCCAAGCATCTCTCCAAAAAAATTAGAGAGTTTGGCTACTCAAGGCTTCACTGAACTTCAAGTGTATAGCGAGAAATGATACATAATTACCCACGACCGCACGCGCGATATAGGGTATTACTCAAAAAGGAGTATTAATATGTCAGATAGATCGACAGATTATGCGAACAAATTCTATTCGATAGACCATCCACTACGGAGTTTTGCTGAAATTAGTTCATTTTATTTAGCTCATACCCATAAGGAAAGCCGCCCAACTTGCGGAGCCAAAACGCGTAGGGGTTCAAATTGTAAGTGTAGGCCAGCGCCTGGAAAGCTACGCTGCAAGTTTCATGGTGGATTTAGTACGGGACCAAAGACAGCTGAAGGTAAAGCAAGGATTGCGGCTGCACAAAGAAAACGTTGGGATAGGTGGAGACTAGATGCCAGAGAAGCACCCACCAACGGTTAAATATAAAATAGGAATTTCAAATCATGACATGGGACATTATACCAGACATACATGGCCAAGCCGATAAGCTTACAGGTTTGCTAACCAAGCTAGGTTACGCAGAACGCAGAGGGGTTTGGCGGCACTCTAATCCTAGCAGAACAATCATTTATCTTGGAGGTTTTATTGACCGTGGTCCGGAAAATGCAAAGGTTATTCGTATTGTGCGCTCAATGATTGATGCAGGGACGGCGCAAGCAGTTTTGGGTAATCATGAACTTAATGCTATCCATTTCCATACCCGCCACTATAAAACAGGACAGCCTCTCCGCGCACATTCAGCAAAAAACTTAAAGCAGCACGCAAGCTTTCTTACAGAACATGCCATTGGTAGTGAAACAGCGCGGGACGCTATTTCTTGGATGCAAACTTTACCCTTATTTCTTGAGCTGGAAGAGTTTCGTGCTGTTCATGCCTGCTGGAGTGATGCATCCATACAGACAGTATCGGAGGTACTTTTAGATGGACGCTTATCTGAAGATGCTATCCAATGGTCAGCCGACACACACCATTCACTCCACCGAGCAATTGAAACATTAACCAAGGGGCCCGAAGAACCGCTACCCGAAGGTTGTTGGTTTACAGATACAAGTGGCCACGAACGTAATGAAGTCCGCTTAGCCTGGTGGAAGGAAAATGCACGTACATGGAAGGATATTGCAATTTCAGTACCTGATGCTGAAAATCAGTTACCAAACGCTAATTTACCGCCGTCAATTAGCGCGGAAACTTATTTGGCCAGTTCAGAACCTGTGTTCTTTGGGCATTACTGGATGCAAGGAGAAGTTGTTATGCAGGCGCCAAATGCACTGTGCTTAGACTATTCAGCGCGTTTAGATGGCCCGCTGGTCAGTTATCAAATGGAACCCGGTAGTGGGCTTTTATCGCTAAAAAATCTCACTGTGTGTAAACTAGATTGATCGTAACTATATCCGCAGAGAAATTTAGTCGGTTCAACTGATATTCCAGCCATGTCTAGAGTATCTACAGCAATCGGTTAAAAACCCCGTGGTTTGCCTGAGCTTTCGGAGTAATTCAGATCATTCAATAATCCAACAATATGTATCTATTCAATTTTTAACCAGGTCCTAAAAAATTCAAAATGATCTGGGATAGACTTATTTGGATTTATAGTCTTGAACCCCTTCAATATGTCCTCTTGGTTTGTTAGTGTTTTACACGAAGTGCACATCCAGCTTTTTGTAGATATGTCGTTACTCGCGGGACATTTCCATTAACCTCCCATTTTTGGGAAGAAGGAGATGTTCATGAACAAGGATCAACGCGAGATACAGCGCAAGTTGCGGATACTTCTACACGCTGAAGAGACTGGGCACGTTGCCAAGACTTGTCGATATTTTGGGGTCGGCCGATCCAGCTTTTATCGCTGGCGACAAGCTTACGCTGAACGAGGCGAAGCTGGGCTGGTAAACGCGCCACCCATCCCCAAATGGCATGCCAACCGAACGTCACCAGAGCGTGAAGAGAAAGTTATTTATCTTCGGCGTAAATACCATCTCGGGCCGATGCGGATTGTTTGGTATCTGGAGCGGTACCATGATATCAAAATGTCAGATTCTACGGTCTCGCGCATCCTTCGCCGCCACAACTTGAATAGGCTGCCGCGCGGAACCCGCATGCGCAAGGTTCACACTAAGCGATATCAAAAACAAGTCCCCGGCCACCACATTCAAATGGATGTTAAGTTCCTGACATTCATTGGAAATAAGGGCGAAAAGGTGC
>OJDV01000223.1_pt1 | contig 22104 bp, 21 predicted proteins | sample 1592911 | NCBI WGS metagenome assembly OJDV01 (sample SAMN05416860, study PRJEB24817) | seawater metagenome | isolation source: Sea water | place: Canada:Atlantic | collected 2013-11 | reverse complement strand
TCTACACAGAGTAGATCGTCGGCAGCGTCAGATGTGTATAAGAGACAGAGATATACTTGCTCAATTTGATGCTTTTATTGAAAAAAATCCAGATGATATTACCAGTATCATTGAGAAATGTAGTTTTATTGAAGTTTACTCATACTCTGAAAGTGATTTAGTTTATTTTGACTCTCTTGAACAAGATGCAATTGATTGCGAATCACAAATCTCCAAATTTCCTGAAAATAGTCCAGAAATAATAATGTATAAATTATCATCCAAATGGAATGATGAAGCTGTAAAAATTTTTAATCAAGCAGAAGCTAATTCATTACAGGATTGGAGTATTGAAAACAAAATTCGTATTTATTCTATGATGGATACAAGATTAGCATGGAATAATCCCCCTAATTACGAGTATTCTAACAGAGGCTTTGTTGAGACAAAAAACCCAATATTCACTATTGGTGCTGCAAATTATCAAATTGATAATGGTAATCGGATTCAAGCTGTAGAAATTCTTAAAAATTATCAACCAGAAACACAAGATAACAAAGTCGAATTAATTAAGCTGTATCTAAAACTTGGATTAGCTGAAGATGCTACTAAAACATTTGAATTAATAGAATCAAAAGATGATATACAAAAAAGTTTATTATTAAAACTAAAGACGTCTATAGAAACACAATATCAACCAACTAATGAAGAGCTAGATTCAATTCAGGAGCTGTGGAATTTTGAAGAAACATTTCAAGATTTATACAATCATGCTATAAATGATAATAAGTATTCAGTAGCCCACACAATTTATAATTATCGCTCTTCAAAAGATTTTTGGTATGACCCATTTAATTACTCTAAATTTAAACTTTATCAACAATCAAACAACTGGACTTTAACCATTAATGACTTTTACAGTCTTCTAATGTGGTTATCACTCTTATTAGGGTCAGTACTTGCAATGTTCTTAATAATTGCTCCAATCCATTACAGAGGATTATACAGAAGGCTTCATAATAAACCTCAATTAAACTCAATGACTAACTGGAACCTAAAACATGCATTATTTTTAGGTTCATTGTTTATTCTAGTAGATATTGTTCTTTCAATTATCTTTCAATATCAAAGTGTTTTCACAATGTTCTTTTCAGATACCGAAATTAATTTTGATATAACCAGTGGACTCCCATCTAAAATGTATTTTTATTATTCTTTTTTAATGCTGGGGTTTGGATTGTTAATATTTAAACCAGGAAAAAATTTATTTAAAATAACAATTCCTGACTTACTTAAATCTATTTTAATTGCGTTTGGAATTTATATTGTATTGAAAATATTAGTAGTTGCCACAGGATTTTTCTATAAATTAAGCACTCTCACAGCTGAAATTAACTTTACCCAAGAAACTATTCTCGATTTAAAAAACACATACGGCACTTTAACCGTATATTTAACGATTGCTCTGCTAACTCCATTAGTTGAAGAATATTTGTTTCGAGGAGTTTTCTTAAACAGTTTTACTAAGCACATTTCATTTGGATGGGCTAATACAATACAAGCCACACTGTTCGCTCTAATTCATGAAAACACACAATTATTTGTCTACTATTTTGCTGTAGGACTCATTGCAGGTATTTTAGTTAAAAGACAGAAACATATTTACGGAGCATTAGCATTTCACATTATCAATAATGCACTGGCAGTTGCTGCAATAAATTCTTTAAAATTGTAGACTATAATTAAATAACAATCACATGATATAATTTGTATGAAATCTACACACTTAATTGAAAGGAACTTAAAATGAAACGACCAATTCCCATTTACTTTATTACTATATGGCTTTTTATTTCTTTAGCAACATTGCCTAGTAGGTTTAAACATATTGTGAATTCAACTATTGGGATTGAGCAACTTCAATTGGTTTCTGTTATATTTTTTGTTGCATCAATTTATATCTGCTTTAAATTTTTTAAATGCGAAAAAATATTTGTATATCTAGCAATTGTGATTTTTGGACTAATTGTTATAGTTGTTAATGGTAAACACATAGTTTTATTATTGAACTATATGCACAATATTAACTCCAGTCATGTAATTGGTATAGCTATGATTGCTCTTAATTTTTATTGTTTGATTTACTTATCAATGTCTAAGAATAGAAAAAAGATTTCTGAAGCAAGAGCCAATATTTTAGAAGAGGAAAATCGTAGATTTCAATTAAAGCAACTAAACAAGAAGTTTTAATGTGGTGGGATTATGTTCCTACATCCCTGCAGTCTTACCCTACGGGCTGCCTTCAGCATTCAAAAATGCTATCCTGCATTTTTAGTCGAACGACACTTAGTGGGTTTCCTCCAACACTTTCTCCAAAGAAAAGCAACTCGGAGGTTGCTTTCTTTTTTTTGGTGGAGGCGGCGTAGAAACCACTAGCTCGCAAAACTATGTATATCAAGGGATTTGTTATAATTTACAGTTTGATAACCACAGAAATACCCCCGGAATTTTCAGCTATATTTATTAGATATCTTGTGAAATTCTATGCATTACTTAAAAGTTTCTCATAACCATTAAATTCATTTTTCCAATCAGCATAACAACCAACCTGGTTGCATTTGGGGCAACGACAACCAATATATAACCACCGAACATCATTTGATAAACCTTTATCATCAGGATATAAGTTAACTCCTACAGTGATTTCAAATGGCTCTGATTCACACGCACATATAGCATGATAAAGTTCAGCATCCTCAAGGTAATCCTCACCATCTAGCATTACATGTTGAACACCACAGGATATACATGTTCTGCCTGCCACACATTCAACATCATCAATATGGAGAGTGAAAGTTGTATTACCACATTGACAAACTACATCTTTGAAATGATGTATTTCATAACCATCTATCATTGAATGCCGATTAAGTTCCTCACGGATGTCTTCTTGACAAGTACCAAAGTAACCTTCACCTTTATTAGTAATACTCATAACTGTTTATATACCATCAAATAGAAATATTAGTTTTAAAACACTATACACCAAACAAAATAATCATTTCTGATTTTTCACTATACTTTCCCAGCAAATGAATGATTCATTATCGGTACATGCCATTGCTTTAAAGAATTCATCTTCGTTAAAACCTTCTAATGAAAACATATAATCTATTGCTTTTTGGTCTCCTGTTGCTCCTTGAGGATAACCACATGTACCAGAATCTGATATAAAATAAAACCAAACGTCAGCTCCCATTGGACCAGAATCATTAGTTTGAATCTCAATTCTGGTTAAGCAATCCAATGATGCATTCAAAATCTCACCATCAGAGTATTTTGACGTTATTATTGATTCAGAAATTTCAACCAATACTGAAGCCTCAGGAAATAATTTGGCTTCCCGTTTTTTTGATAGATTTTTAAACCATTGTTTTATTTTTTTAAATCGCATTCCTTTACCTGTTTTTAATCAACAATCACTTTCTATTATGATATTCAAGTTGGTCATCAAACCAGTTACTAATTTCTTCCTTGAACTCATTTAGTTTTTGCTCTGAGCCAGTCCAATGTTTAATATAGTCAAGAATATCTTCTGAAGCTGGGTTACTAGAATTCTCCAAGTATTCGATAGTCTCATTTACACCAGCACCAAACAAACAACTAATATCTAGCATACAACCCATGTCCATATTTAAATTTTTTGCTTTCCATAATATAAACACATCTTCTGTATTGCGCATCCAGTAAATAAATATAGCACATAAATATATGTTTTCATGAAGATAATCAGGGTCTTCAGCATCTCCATCAGATAGAAGATTAGTGAAATCTATTTCCTCTTCAAATAAGTTTAGAATCAATGAGCGGAAATGTTCAGAAGGTTCATTACTAAAAAGTTTATATATCTCATTGCGTATACTGGGGTCTTTAAGCTGGTCTTTTTGAACATCAGATAGAATTAGGTCATTTTTCATATAATCAGATAAGATTTGATTCGCAGTTAAAGCTCCATCATTACTAAAAGACCAACTATCTGCTTTACATTCGAATGTTTTATCTTTCATGTAAAATAGATAATGGTTATTACCAGAACCATTATTTGTATGCCAATCTGTTGGTTTATCTAAAAGATTAGTATCTCCTTCAACTTGATAAAACTCTCCCCAGTTAGGACATACTTCAGAAAAACGACATTGCCCCATATAAAATCCTTCATCATTTGCACTACCTAATCTATATTTAGAACAATTCTTAAATGTCAGTTTACCAAAATCACCTTCATTAATATCATTATATATGTATGGGTTCAGGTTAAATTTCAATATTAAATCTTTATCTTTTTGAATAACAAAACATCTGGTGAAATTTGGGTAGGCATTCCATGATTCATTTAGTTTTGTAAATGTAACTGTGTTTAGATTTTTATTTTCGATTGATGTATTTCTTAAACTCATTCTATTCAACACTATCATCTTTGTTTTAATGAAAATAAGATTTAGTATTGGTGTAAGAATTAACATTAGAAATAAAGCTAGTAAAATAATATTATCTTGATTCAACGATTTAATAACCCTAGATGAGTCATAAAGAATTAAGGAGAATCCTGCAATTAACAGTGTGCCATTCATAACTAGAGTAGTGTAATAATATGTTTTTTTCTGATGGGTTAATACAGCACCTAATGACATTCCATATATCACTAAAAGTAATAACGATGTTCTTCCGCCTTTAATTATAGATATAATTGCAAGTGCAAGACATATTCCATTAAACAAGAGTGTAATTTTTTTCATAATTTAACTATAAAATGATAAAGCCAATACAGGTCTATCACCATCTTCAATTAGTCTCCAGTTAACAAATGCCGAACATTCAATAATGGCATTATATTGCTCTGGGCAACGAGTCTTAAAATTTTTGATGTTCTTTAACTCTAGAGTTATTACATTGCCTTTTTGGCAATGAATCGTAGTCATTTGAGCTTCTGGGTCAGAAAGATAACTCATGCAATCATTCCATGCATTCATATTTCTTCCATAAAAATCTGGAAAACCGAATACTTTACTAAACTCATCGTGAAAAGTTTCCCAGTCTATTATGTTATTACAGTTAATTTCAACAATCTTTAGATTATTGTTCTTCATTGTTCAAGCTTCACGCCATTCCATCTTTATAATTCGTTAAATAACTAACTGTTTCAGTTAAAACTTGTCTCAATTCAGCTCTACTAATACTAGTCTTATATATATGATTTATTTCATCTGGATTATGATGCTCTTCTCTCCAAAATGAAAAGGTAATAAATGTATTTCCATTACTTTCAAAAATAAAACAAGTAACATTATCAGTAGTTGCTCCCCAATCTAAAAACTGATGGTGTGGATATATCCAATCATCCTCAACATCATAATTTTCAGACTCTTCATCACGAGTACTTTTGATAAAACGATGAATTTGTTCTGGTGTTAAACCATGAAAATATTTATCATATTTTTTTAAATCTAAATCATTAGGTAAAGACAAATCAACTGAACCAATAAACTGTGGTAAATACACTGTGTTGTCATCACAACAAATAGAGATACTATTTATCCAAATATCAACGATTTTCATGTCACCTTCTGAATGGTCTGCTATTTCAAATGCAAATGGTTTTTTATTTCCTATTAACTTCATATTTTAATGACTAAACTGTTTTGAAAATTCTGTTACAATTTAATTTTTTCCTTTCATTCATACTGTGGCCAACTATTAGGCCATTCAGGCATCATCCTCATAATTTTATCCCATACTTTAACAAATCGTATCATTTCTTCAGATTCTGGAATGCTTTTAGGTTGATAAAGTTGAACCTTGTGACATTTATCATTTTCACAAATTTTAAGCCTATAATTAGGCATATCGAAGCCTTTGGCATCAGGAGCAATAAATTCTGGCAATTTGAAATATTCTTGCTTGGCAATTGATAGTTTGATTAATAAAAGAGAATCTTTTTGTAAGGCACTTGAACCTGTGAATCCTACACCGCTCAATCCATCACTTTTAGAAAACTCTAATTCTGCCCCGCTTGAGTCATGAAATTCAATTATTTTTATATTCCACATTCCTTGAAATGATGCGTTTTTAGAAAGACTTGCTTCTATTGTTATAATGCTATCATTGACTAAACTTTGACTCATAGCATTTGTTGAAACCAATATTGCCAATAAACATATGTATTTAAATATTTTCATTTCCTTCTCTTCATTAATCATTCGCGTTTGATATATATAAGCGGAGCATTAATTTTATAATCATGCTCAGTAGTAACTTTAACTATTTGCTCAACTATTTTTCTTGCACCTTGCCCCGATGGTTCAATTGGAGATATTATCGAGTAATCTTCTTTCTCGTTACATAACAGCCTTAAATCAATAACTGATGCATTTATTGCAAAAGCTTCTTTTAAGATGATTTCATTAAACATGGTTAATGCAGTAAGTGCTCTTGGTTCAAAATCTGGTACACTATCATGAACGGTGCATATGACTAACTTATCTACTTTCTGTTTAATTTGGGTAATTAATTCACGATACCTATTCTGAAAATCTAATCGTATTTCTGTAAATATTTCCATCGCTTCACCAACCGTAGAAACTGATTCCTGTAAAACATTTACAATACGTAGAGCATCATTACCACCAATACTTAAAAAAGCATGTGTTGTATCATCAGGTATTAAATCAATTTGCGAATATACATCACTGGTTATATCTCCATCAACAGCTAATAATGTGGCTTTGCAATCTTCAGGTAGGTTCGCTTGTAATTGCTCAATTACTGACTCACCAGAACCAACATATCCAGCGTTATCAAAAATTGAATCTCCTAATAAAATAATGTGATTATTCATCTATCAATTCCTTCCTTATAATTCTCCATTCACTCCAACAATTTTCTGCATCAATATCAGCATATCCACGTTCTTCTTGCATACTCTTAGCAACTGATGATGGCACAGCCATAGTTTGAGATGCGTCTCGAATTTTTAGCACTTCTTTTTCGCTTATCGCTGAACCTTTTAATTCTTCTGCTCTCAATAGCAATGCTACTAATGGAGGCATAAAAACCAATACTGTTTCTTCTTTATTCATTCACTTGACCTTAATTTTTTGTTTTCTTCAACATGATGTGGAAACTCATTTGTAAACATAGAAGATTCAATACCAACAATTTCAACAATATATTCATCACCATCCATGCCATTAATAGATGTTCCTAATCCCACTATTTCTTTTCCGTTATCATTCATTACCTTTAACCCATCTAGAACTTGAGTATCAATTAACTTAAGCTTGGGGTCATTATAATTAACTCCTACATTGTTTTTATTACAGTAATCGATAAGAAATTTATAAGGAGATTCTATTTCTACAAAAATAAATTCGCCCAAATACTACACCCATTGGTGCATCTGATTTCTCAAGGTGAGTGTAACCAATAAATCTTCCATCTAGATGTATGTTGTATTTTTTATTCATTATGGTAAATCTGTTTTTATTTGAATCCATGAGTCGATATCGTATTTATCTGACTTGTAACCCAATTGATAAGGCGATTCAATCACATTCAATTTATTTTTAATAGCTCTTAACTCTCTAATATTTTCAAATGCAACTATATATTCATCACTGTTTTTGGGCAAGTCCATTATTATTGAATCCCAGTTTTTTGTTTTTTGTTGTACATCATTTATGTTCATAGTTACGCTATTAAAGAACCAATCATAGATATTATCTACATCACATACATAATCACCTTTGATATTTCCAAAATGTTCAATAAGTTTTATTCTAATATTGTTTGCGGAGTTCATTGAAGAGTCAAATATACTATCACTACACTTATCTAAATACTCATAGATTGATATAGACGTTGCTGCCCATGATTTACTAGGGATATAATCTTCAACTTCAGGGTCATTTAAAACATTATGGTAAATACCTTCTGCAATAAAAAGCCAAGAATTCAAGCCTTTTGTATATGCAACTTTCCCACTCCATACATCATCTAACCACTGATTAAGTTTATCGGGTGTCTTTTCGTTAAATAGTTGATTGATTTCCATTCGTATATTTCCGTCCAGCATTATGTAGGTTCATGCACTTTAACTTCAATAATAAATTCATTATAGTTTTCTTTGGTAAAAGTATATTCTCTAACTTTATTAAAAGGGTGGTTAACACCTTCATCATAATCTGAATAATAACCAATTTCATACCATGTAACAGTATTATCATCCATTTTAACTTTCAACCCAATTGGTGTGCCATCATAGTCACCACAATGACTGCATAGATAAATTGCTATATGGTCATCTATTAAATCTGGTGCTGAATTGTTGTTTAAACGTTCACTTGTTAATGGTTGACTCAATAAAGCTGGGATATAGCTTTCAGGAACTACCGCTTCATGACGTTTTAAGTGCGATAGTAATGGTATACCGTTGATAAGGTAGTCCATTGATGTGTGACTATATTCTATTGTATTCATTTAATATGTATACCCATCGTTGTATTTCTTTTATTTATGTATCTAAGGAAATATCATTCCACTCTAATGAAGAATCACAAACCCATTCAAGTGCTTTTCTTCTTTCCATGATGATACTCATATTTACTTTGTCATCTTTAATGCCATTTAAGTTATTATTTCTAGCAACCCAATGAGCACGATAGAAATAATCTAACATAGAGAATATTTCAATTTCTGGTCTTAACTTATAGTCCTTAATAAACTCATTAACAGTTTCATTATCTGCAATTGATGGAAACATAGCAGCCAATGTATCTTCGATGCTTGTATTAAGTGTTAGTTCACTATGTTTATTAGCCATCCATGTAAATGCCCATAAACATTCTATAGTCCAATGTAAATCGATTTGTTCTTGCTCATTTAATTTATCGAATGAAGTATCAAGTAAATGTTTCTCTTGTTCGGTTAATTCATCAATCAAATCATTATCAGCGAGCCATTCTCTTATAAAGTCATTAGGTGCATTAAACATTAATTGAACAATCCCCATCATCGCTAAACATCTTCTTGCTACAGGTTCATCATTTCTAAATGATGGTTCATCCAATATAGGAAGATGGTCAATAACCTTCAATCCCTGCTTGTTAAGCTTTTTAGCGTTGGCTTTTTTAATTTTCTCAGGGTTTAGTTTAGATTTGAAAAACATTGCTTACCTATTTTTTAAAATATTAAGTAATTCAACATTAATATAATAATTACTTCTACCAATTTTCAATTTATTCAAAAATCCAGCCTCATTTAACTGCTTTAAGTAACTAGCTGCTGTATGTCTATGAACATTTAACTTCTTTTCTAAAAAATCAATTTTTGTATAAGGATGCATAAATATGCAGTTAATTAAATCATGGCTGTAAAAGCTAAATTTTTCCCTAATCCTCATTTTATAATCATCCATTAACAGTTTAACTTTATTGACCACTGCAATAGTTTCTTTTGCGGTAATCTCAACCCCATTCAACATCCATACAATCCATTCTTCCCAACTATTTTTTGTTCTTACTTCTTGTAACAATCGGTAGTAATCACTCTTATTACGGATAATAAAACTACTTAAATAAAGTACAGGAATATCCAGTAATTTTTGCTGGACAAGATACAGCATATTTAATAATCGCCCTGTTCTACCATTGCCATCATAAAAAGGGTGGATGCTCTCAAATTGAAAATGTATTATTGGCATTTTTATTAATGGGTCTATCGCATGGAATTCAGAATCATTAATATAAGCTTCTAAATTACTAAATAACCTAACAATATCATCAGGGTGTTGCGGCGGTGTAAAAATCACTTCTCCTGATTGTTGGTTTTTTAATACAGTACCAGGCAATTTACGGATAGGTTGATTAGGTGCAATAATAGCTTGGATTTCAATAATATCGTTTACCGTTAACAAGTCATTATTATTTAATTTATTAATCCCAACATGTAAAGCGTGAGCATAGTTTAATGCTTCTTTTGCTGCTTTAGAGGCAATAGAATCGTCAATAGAAGCTTGATACAACTCATCATCAGTTGTAACAATGTTTTCTATCTCATTACTATCTTTTGCTTCTTGCAAAGCTAAAGTATCAATTAATATTTTAGAGTTAGGGATTTTTGAAACCTCACCTTTGAGTTCACCCAATGCCCGACTTGCCTTATTTAATGCTTTTAAAATAGCCACAGTTTCACAATCTATTTGTGGCGGCAATTCATTTATAGTTAATTCATTCATTTTCTTATTTATTGTTTATGTGTACACAATGTAGCATTTTTTTGTACATATTACTGCTTCATGTACAATTTTATTAATATTTTATACACGTTATTAGTATATGTATAGATTATCAATTTTGTTATACATGAATGAAAATGTAAATTAATACATGAAATAGTTAATCGAAATAGACTAAGTAAGGTTCTCCTTCAGCACTTTCTCCAGCAATAAAAAAAACCGTTCAAAAGAACGGCTTTTTGTATTGGTGGAGGCGGCGGGAGTCGAACCCGCGTCCGCCAGCCCTCTATTTGAGGATCTACATGCTTAGATTATGTCTTTTAATCTCGCGCTACAAGCTCCGACAATCAGGATCAAGTTTTGCCAGTTTAGATAAGTTTAACCTTAAATCGTCCAAACACCGACCAAGGCGATCTTACTAAGTGACCCTTTGCCTAATACCGTAAGCTGAGTTAGGTAAGGGATAGCTTATGCAGCTATAGCGTAGTTATCGTCGTTTGCAACTATAACATTTGAAACATTTTTAACGAGGATAGTTTCTTCCTCGACATGCACCTACAAACTTCGCGACCCACGTCGAAACCAATGACGCCCCCAGGATATTCCAATTAAGTAGGAATTATCTACTGCGGAAAATATTATTTGGTCATTTTAATTGGTTTTAATCGTTAAATAGCGGGCTATTCTCCTCATAAAATAAATCAAGCTGACTCAAATCCTATTTCCCTCGCTACAATAATTCTTACTTATTTGAAATATTAATATTTCTTATGTGGATAATTAAAAACTACTGTATGTTTGTTTGCTGAATTACGCAATTCAGCAAGGATTGGACATTTTAATGGTATATTGGTTCAATTACAAAGTTCTTTTGGATTCTTAAGACTTTCCTAGCATTCTTTTTAATGTATTGTCTTTATCCACTAAGTGGTGTTTCCATGCGCCGGCTATATGTAATACTATCGCAACTAACATGACCCACAATAAATATTCATGAACTTCGTGCCCTATTCCAGCTAACTGACCATTTAATGGGATAGCTTCTCCAGCAGCACTATAGTTAGAAGCAACCAATTCTAAGCCAAACACTGCAATACCATGGCCGCCTGCTCCAGACATCATCATACCTGATATTGGGAACAACAATGTTCCTAAAATTAGAACCCAATGGACTAATTTAGATAATAAAATTTCATGGCTTTTATATTTGCTTACAGGTGTGGGCCAGCCTCTTTTTATTCTGCGAAATACACGAATCAATATAAATACAAAAATGATAACGCCTATTGATTTGTGAATTGGATAAAGACTTAAGTCTTCATAGGTTTTCATATACCAACCAACTGTCATTAATATTATAATAGATATACCAACCAACCAATGTAAACCTATACTGATTTTTGTTAATTCATTATTTGTTTTATGCATTTTTTACCCTACTGAAAGTAATAAGTTACTTTTAATCTTGTTTATTGTTCGAATCCATCTTCAAAAATTAGATCAAAATCGAAATCATATTCAAAATCGTTACCAAAAATGAGATCAGGCCCTACAGGACCAGACTCTTTACAATTATAACACACAAGGGCAAAATCTTGAGTGGGTGATTGTGGAACAGCATAGGGATTAATGGCATCTCCAGACACATTGGCTGCCATAACAGATATATCTATGTTGTTACCATTGTGTTGTTCGGGTTTGATAAATATCCCTTCCATGTTGTTAATAACATCGGCCACTCCACCTGTTTCTGAAAAACCATCAACTCCAAATACATTGCCTTTGAATACATTGCCATCTGTGGAAACTGAAAGATCAAGATTATTAACCCAAGCTTTTGTTGTACCACCCATACCTGCTCCTGCTGCATCAGTCCACACCAACATTAACCTGACAGGTTGTGAGATATCATCTGGAACCAATTCCTTATTCCACATTTCGCTTGTTTGAGTAAATACTGTTTGTTGATCGTAGTACCATACTTTATTAACTGGATTAATCACAGCATCTAAGTCGATACGGCCCCAACCTTGTTTTCGATCTGGTGCTTGACCTAATTGAGATCCATCTGCATCATTGTTGCCAACCAGATTTTGTGCTATTGCTGTGAATGTGGCTTTGACCAACGCTGGACTGGGGTCAATATTATTGTTATCTTTGTATTGTTGCCAAAATAATGAAACTGAGCCACTAACGACAGGTGATGCCATTGATGTTCCACACATGGTTCCGTATCCTGATGAACTGGCTGGCCCATCTGTACTGCAACCTGGTGCAACTATATGAGGGTTTATACGGCCATCACATGCCGGTCCATGGGCACTGTTAGCTGAAATATTAAATATGTTCGTTACTTGACTCAAGTTGTTGTTCTGTAAACTTGTAGAGCCCACTGCAAATAGGTTTTTTGCTTCATCAGGAGAACCTAGTGAACTGGGGCTACAAATACCGCTATTCCTGTCTCCATTACCATTCATTACTGACCACACTGCCAACACTGGTTGGTTGCCAGGCTCATCTGGATCGGCATCTCTGCTGATAATGTCAATTTCCATGGTTGGAATATCATAACCTTGTGGTGTACCTGTTGGACCCCATGAATTATTGGTCAACATGGCACCACTCATTGCCGAATCTTTATAAATAGACAGCATGCCACCAGCATCCATTCCTCCGGGACCATTTCCTAATAATGGACCATACAACTGTTCAACAACTTTGGCATTGGGAGCGACACCTTGACCACGAAGAAATCCATTTGGATCAGTTGTTCCAGAGTTACCAGTTCCAGCAATGGCACCTGCAACATGAGATCCGTGTGCATCTGTACTATTACCACAACTAGGTCCAGGTCCTAAACAATCTACTATATTTCCAGTCAAATCTGGATGGTTTTCATAAATTCCACCATCAACCACTCCAACAACAACTCCAGTACCATCAAGGCCAGTATCTGTTAACCAAGTATCATAACCAGGAAATACATCATCATTAACATCATAATTTCCAACTATAGACTGCTGACTCATTTCAGCTCGTGAACCACCATCTAGGTTTACTTTCTGTACTGTTAAAACACCTGGTACTTCTAGGATACTGGGATATTTACTTCCAGGAATTATAAATGTCATGGCAACAAAGCTAGGATTAATGTCACTGACAATAATACTGCTAGCACCTAATGATTCGAGATGAGATAAAACAGCTGCTTTATTATCTTTGTAAATTAGTGCCATTGTTTTTAATTTTGTTGATTCTAAATCACGATAATGAGACTGTAATTTAAATGCATTAAAAAAGTAACCACTCCATCGAACGCTGGCCAAAGTTTTGGTTTTATCGATGCTCGCTTCATTTGCCCATACAATATACGAATAAGGTGCCAATGGTTGCACCAACTTTATTCCTAAGTCAGATATTTCGTTTAACCACTCCGCCTTAATTGGTCCAGCAAACTGCAGCAAATGAAAGGCGTTTTCGTTTGAAGAATGATCGGCAAACCAAAGATTGTTTTGAGGCAGGGATTTGACCAAATCAAAACGGACCTCTCCAGTTCTCATTTCAAATGGAGAAAAGTATTCATCTGTTTTTATTGATTGGCTTAAATTGGTATTGGGTAAATCATCCTTATTGACCCACAAAAAGTTTTCATAATCTATTGCTTTAGATTGTAATTGGTCTTTTAATTCTTGTGGTGGTTGAATGATTCGCACCCAAACATCTGAAGATGCCGCAACAAGTCCTGATTGCAAGCAGAACAATAAAAAGATGAATTTTCTAAACATTATCATTAGTTGACTCTTTTAAGAAACACGTTAGTATAAAAAACGGCGCCTAAAATATCAAACATTCATCTATTTATATACAAATGTATAGCTATATCTAGTCGCCAGCTATGGTCATTTCATCAATCAGCCATGATCCTGTGTGTATTTTACTGCGTTTATCAATATCATTTGCGACCAATACCACATTTTTGTACATATCTTTTAAGTTACTGGCTATGGTTAATTCATTTACTGGAAACTGAATTTCGCCATTTTCTACCCAAAATCCAGATGCACCACGCGAGTAATCGCCATTCACTGTGTTGATGCCTTGCCCCATAACACTGGTTACATACAATCCTCTGTCCATTTGTTTTAAAGCCGCATCAAAACTAATATCAGTTGATTTGACAAATAAATTGTGGGCTCCACCTGCATTACCTGTTGTGGTTAAGCCCAGTCTTCGGGCCGAATAGACAGACAACAAGAAACCTTTTAATACACCAGATTCAATGATATCTCTTTGTTTTGTCGCCACACCGTTGCTATCAAAATTTCTTGAAGCAAACCCACCTTTTGCGAATGGATTTTCATTGATTTCAAACCAATCAGGAAAGATTTGTTTATTTAAATCATCTTTTAAAAAACTGGCTTCTTGATAAAGACTACTACCAGAAATAGCTGACAGCATGTGTCCTACTAATCCTTGTGATAAAGAAGGATCAAATAAGACAGGAGCTTTGGTCGATTTTATCTTTTTTGCGCCAATCCTTTCAATGGTTCTACTGGCAGCTTTTTTTCCCAAATCATTTGCATCCATCATTTGATTAAAATCGCGCACGGCATCCCACCAATAATCGCGTTCCATTTGCCCATTTAGTTCAGCAATAGCCACCACGCTCATGGATGAATTAGTACCTTGTTTGTGGCCAATAAAGCCATTAGAATTAGCATAAGTTGACTCACCCTCACCCATTGAAACACCGGCTTCATCAACCACAATCCCACTGGTTTCTAATGCTGCAGCTTCAGCTGTTTTTGCCATTTCAATCAAAACATCAGGAGTCACCTCTCTGGGATGATATGTAGACAAATCTTTAAAGTCATCGCTGTTTGCTAACAATTCTACTTCAGCAATGCCTGCATATTCATCGGCCTGAGTTAGTTTGGCAATTTCTAGTGCTTTTTCAATGGTTAAATCGATGCTTTGTTTATCTAAAACGGCTGTTGAGGCTGAACCCTTAGATTTTCCGTTATAAACGGTTAGGACCAGGGACAAATCCTCTGAGTTTTCTATGGTGTCAACATCGCCGTTGCGAACGCTGATTGACAAGCCTTTTCCGTGAGAATAGACAACTTCCGCATCTGATGCGCCCTTTTTCTTTACTGTATCTAGAATATCTGTAACAATCTGCGTTGTATTTTTTTTCATATGTAATTAACTATTTATGGGTAACCAGTCAAACGACCAAGATCAAGAGTTCGAAAGTAGAACTCAGAAAAAACATTTTGCACATTCTATGGTGGATTTGGCCCATAAGCTAGCAGAAATGAAACATTCGGACATGATTTTACTACCAATCAGTGAACAAATCATAGATACCGTAGTTGCTTCAAAAAAAATCACAAGCCACATTGCCCGAAAACGCCATTTCCAATTTATTGGAAAACTGATATTAAACTCGGACCATGAGGCCATTGTTGAGGCCATAAATGACAAAGTAAAACAACATGAAGCTGGATTAATTCGCCAACCGTTCCTGACACTGTGGACGGAAAAAGTATTAGAAGATGACAGCATTATTGATCAGCTGTATGAAACTCATGAACACACCGACATTCAACCCTTAAGACAATTGGTTCGCCAGGTGAGTAAGCAAAAAGGCGATGTTAAAAAACAGAGGCGTAAACTGTTTGAATATATTAGGTTTTTGGATAATCAAGTGTCATTACCACCAGTATAAATAAATTACGGTACTTATATTAATATCATTTGTTATTTCGAATTATCGATTTGAATTACTCAAATAAGATGGCACATAAAAATTTCGATCAATTATTAATGATAAATCTTTTGATTCAACCTCCATATGCTGCCAAACATCACTTGGATTTAGCCATTCTTGATTACCATTGATAGAAACCTTTAAAGGCATAGTAAAACCTTTTAGGGCATTGGTCCATTTGTATGACAATTTTCCTTTGGCGAAATAATACTCCAATATTGGTATCTGTGCAGTTCTTAGGTATTGATTCCAGAAACTGCTCAAATCAATACCAGTCTTTTGGGATATATAGTTTTCAATTTGTTTTGTGGTGACTGTTTGATGATGAAATTCACTGCCCAGTCCACGCAAAACCTTTCTCCATTTATCATCATCATTCACAATTTGACGAAGCATGTGTAGAATTGTCGCCCCTTTTGAGTAATTATCATTAGTATAAGTGATATCATTAACTTGGTAATCACCTATCATAGGCTTGTCATTATTTATATAACCTCTTATGCCAATCTGATAATCACTTCCGGCTTCTTTGCCATAATGATATTCAACAAAAAGACCTTCCGAGTAAGTCGTAAAAGATTCATGAATCCATATATCAGCTATATCTTTGAATGTAATGTTATTGGAAAACCATTCATGCCCGGACTCATGAATAATGATAAAGTCAAACTTATCACCCCACCCGGTATTAGAACCATCCTCACCTAAATAACCATTCTGATAGCCATTTCCATAAGCAACGGCGCTTTGATGCTCCATTCCAAGGTATGGGACAGCTATTAGTTTATAACTATCCTCGTAAAAAGGATAAGGTCCAAACCAATATTCAAAAGCTTCAAGCATCTTGGGCACTTGTTTAAACTGTTCTTTGGCTTTTTCTAAATCTTGTTCTAACACATAGTAATTTAAATCTAAAGATCCTTTTTCCCCTTCATATTTCTCTGAAAAAGCAACATAATTTCCAATATTGAAATTGACACTATAATTATTAATTGGGTTAGATACAGACCAATGATAAGTATTGGTTTTATTTTCATTCTTGTCTATACCCATGAGTATACCATTGGCAACAGCCAAGAGATTATTGGGAACATTAATACTGAATTTGAGACTATCTACTTCATCATACATGTGATCTTTGCATGGCCACCATAAACTCGAACCAGTAGCCCAACTGATACTCGAAATGAAGTCATTTCCAAGACTGTCCTTTTCCCAAACAATCCCAGAATCCCAAGGAGGCCGAGGTGCTACCCTTGGCTTTCCTGCATATTGGACTATTATTTCATCATAAGAACCCAATATTTGATCCTTTTTTAAATCAACAAAGTATGCATTTCCATCTTGCTTGTATTTTAACTTTTTTCCGTCTTGAGTTATTGTGATTATTTCCATCGGAGGTTGAAGATCAATTTGCATAATCTGATAAGGCTTTAACACTCTGTAGCCAATGGTATTAGATCCATGGATAGATTGTTTATCAATATCAACTGATATATCAAGGTGGTAATAAGTCAAATCCCACCATTCCCTTTCAGGAGTAATAGCCCCTCTTAACGTATCTTGGTGGGTATATTCTTTAGCGTATCCGGCTGTCATTGCCATAATATTCAGAATTAAAAATATAATTATTTTCATAAGCTTCATATATTCCATGTATTGAATTTAAAAATAATTATAACACAAACAACAATAGTCACTTAAATTCTGCACGGGCAGCTCTTTGCAATAGGTGTTGAATAATTATATTATCCCCTTATTTTTTCAAAAATTTAAGATTTGTTACTCTACCAGCATCAAGTTCAAAACCTGTTATCATTCCATTTGACCTGTAAAATCGTGCTAAGCCACCATCAGTAGTAAATGTATCAGTATCATATAATGTTAATTCTTGTGGATCGTAATTGGCTATTTTAAGTTTTAACTTTTCATCATCTAAATAGATTAGATACGACGCATCTAATTCTTCACTATAAAAATCACCTGTATAATCTTCTAATTTTAAATTCGAAACATCAATTTCATCTTTTCGTTTCCATATTCTATCTTCACCACTTTGAAATACCGTCAATACCGTAGCCACATCTTCTTTTAAATCCGAAAATGTAAACTGAATTGAAGTATCTCCTGGAATTTGATAAGTATTGCCTTTAATCTTCCCAATGTAGTAGTCTGACTTGTTCCAGCTTTGTAACACATGAAGAATGCCATTTTTAAGTGTTACTTCTAAAACAACTCCTGGTCTTATTTCGTAATTACCAGTTAATTGGTTTAGGCTAAATTCTTCTAATGGTTCTGTTGTGGTTGATTTATTTGTATTTTCAACTTTCTGTATTGTTTCATCTTTTAATTTATCTTTGAGTAAAATATCTGCAATCTGAAAAGCTTTGCCTGTTGGATCGGCATCTCCTCTATTGGCGAGTACAATCACGGAAAATTTTTCCTCAGGGAACCGCATTAATTGTGATCGATATCCCGCAAGCGAACCGCCATGACTCACAGTTTTCAAGCCTTTATATGTACCATTGCTCAATGCAAAAGCATACCCGCTACTTTCTCCATTACTTAACAGGCCTTCTTCATGCATTTTCTCTATAATAGCTTGCCCGCCTTTCCCAAGTTTATTGTTATAAAAATTTTGATCCCATAAGTACAAATCTTCTATGTTTGTATAAACCCCACCAGAACCAACAAGGTCAAAACGACTAATTAAATTATTAAATCCTTCTTCGTCATTTTTCTTAGTGTAACTAAATACACGGTTTTTAATCAGGTCAGTATTGTCATCATAAAAAAGTGAGCTTTTCATTCCTAATGGCTTGAATATATTTTTATCCGCAAATACTTTCAAAGATTCTCCTGCTGCTTTTTCAACAATCATTGCCAACATAAAATAACATGAATTGCTGTATAAATACTTTTCGCCGGGTGTGAAATTCAACTCTTTTTGGCTTTTGATTAATTCATAAACTTCATCAACATCGGCATTATCTAGATAGTTTCTGCCTTTTAAATACATCAAGGTTAAATAATCTCTAACACCACTGGTATGGTGTATAAAATGGCGAATTGTTAATGGTTGTCCATAATCAGGAAAATCAGGCAGGTACTTTTGAATTGGATCATCTAAATCTAATTTCCCTTGCTCTTCTAATAACAAAATACTGAATGTCACAAACTGTTTAGATACCGAACCAATATAAAAAACTGATGATGGCGTTAATTCTATGTCATGTTCCAAGTCGCCAATCCCATAACCATTAGAATAAAGAAGCTTTCCTTCTTTAATAACACCAATGGCAGCACCAGGAACATCTGGTTTGTCCCATTCTTTAAACAGCATGTCTATGGCTTGATTGTCTTTATTAGGCTCTAAAGAAAAAACCGAAAAAGAAACGAAGATTAATAATAGAAGATATTTTTTCATAAATTTGTATTTCAATTGATATTAACACCAATTAAAATACATGAATCATTATGAAAAAGCCACAAATTATTCAAACTGATTAAACAGAATGATTTTAAAATGAATCAATTACTGTCACACCTTTGTCTTCAAATTTATTCATATTTGGTAATGCGGTGGCTACTTCATCCAGTGAAATGGTTTTACCTAACAGTTTCTCGGGTTGTAGTTTTCCGCTTTTTATCATTGCCAGCATTTCAGGATATTTGTAGGCTTGCATTCCATGAGAACCAATTATTTCCAACTCATTAGCTAACACCAAATCCATTGGAACTTTTGGATGTTGGTGGTCGCCTGTCATTAACCCAATTTGAATGTGCTTTCCTCTTTTTCTAAGATTAGAGATAGAATTAAAACAGGTGGTTTGGCTGCCTAATGCATCAAGGGATACATGTGCGCCACCGTTAGTTAGGTGTATTATTTCTTCAACAAGACTATCATTTTTTGCAGCATTCACAATTGCATTAGCACCCAATTTTTTCGCGAATTCTAGCGTTTGTTGATTAATATCTACAGCAATAACCTGCGCTCCTAATGCATTAGCAATCATTATTGCCGAAAGACCCACTCCTCCACAACCGTGGACAACCACGTATTGTCCCTCAGCAACCCTTCCTTGCACTACTACTGCTCTGTATGATGTTATAAATCGACATCCCAAAGAAGCAGCGGTTACAAAACTAATGCTTTCAGGTAATTTAACTAAATTGGTATCGGCATAATCAAGGCTGACATATTCTGCGAATGATCCCCAATGGGTAAAACCGGGTTGTGATTGATTATCACAGACTTGATGGTTTCCAGAATGACATTGGCCACAAACGCCACAACCACAGACAAATGGAACAGTTACTTTATCTCCAACCTTAAAATTATGAACATTTTTACCCACTGATTCAACAATTCCGGCTAATTCATGACCTGGCACATGGGGTAGTTTTATATCTGAATCATGACCCATCCAACCATGCCAATCACTGCGACACAGGCCTGTTGCTTTCACTTTTACAACCACTCCATGGGTTTGGGGGGATGGATCTTTTACCCTACGAATAGATATTGGACCTTGGAAATTTTCAAAAATTGCTGCCCTCATAATTTTATCAAAATTCCATTCATATCTAATTCGCTATTATTCATTCTTTACTTTGATGAGTAATCCTCTAAAACTCTGTACCACCAACTGTCAATTCATCTACTTTTAAGGTTGGCTGACCTATTCCTACGGCCAAAGATTGTCCATCCTTTCCACAAACGCCCATGCCTTGATCAAACTCTAAATTGTTACCGACCATAGATACTTTTGTTAACACAGTTGGTCCATCACCTATTAAAGTAACACCTTTAACTGGCTTGGTGATTTTGCCATTTTCAATTAAAAAAGCATCGCTGGCTGAAAATACAAATTTACCATTGGTAATGTCTACTTGGCCACCGCGGAAGTTTTCTGCATAAATGCCTTTTTTAACAGAGGCTATGATTTCTTCGTGATCGTATTTGCCATTTTTCATGTAAGTATTGGTCATGCGAGGAATCGGTAAATGGGCAAATGATTCACGTCTGCCATTTCCGGTTGATTTAACACCCATCAATCGGGCGTTGAGCTTATCTTGCATGTATCCTTTTAGAATACCGTCTTCGATTAATACAGTTTCTTGAGTAGGTGTGCCTTCATCATCAATATTCAATGAACCACGGCGATTGGGTAAATTACCAGAATCGACAATGGTACATTGATCACTGGCAACACGTTGTCCCACTTTTCCAGAAAAAGCTGAAGTGCCTTTGCGGTTAAAATCACCTTCAAGACCATGTCCAATGGCCTCATGCAATAAAACTCCTGGCCAGCCTGCTCCCAATACCACTGGCATAACACCAGCTGGTGCAGCAACTGCTTCAAGATTGGTTAATGCCGATTGAACTGCTTGGCGAATAAAGGCTTCTTCAGAGCCCATTGCAAATAATTGTTCTAATGTCATGCGACCACCACCACCTGAAAAACCCATTTCTTGGCGACCTTTGCTATCATTGGCAATAACCTGGATACTGAGTTTCGCCATTGGGCGGATATCAGCAGCCAACGTACCATCGGTTGCAGCCACCAATACACTTTCTTGCGATGTTGCCAAAGAACAGATGACTTTTGATATGCGTGGATCCACTTTGCGGGCCGTCACATCCATTTGATTGAGCAAGGCTATTATTTGAGCGTTATTCACCTTATGTAAAACATCGTCTTGGGTGTAATGATTGGGATATTCAAGGGTATTAATCTTAACTGCTTGGTGATTGGATTTGTGATTGGCAATCGATCTTGCAGTTACAACAGCTTGCATCATGCCATCATTTGTCAGTGAATCAGAATAGGCAAAGCCTGTTTTTTCTCCACTGTTCACCCTGACTCCTACACCTTGATCAATGCTGTGTGAACCACTTTTAACTTTAGTGTCTTCAAGCATCCAGCTCTCCATTCTTGAAGATTGAAAGTACAAGTCGGCAAAATCTCCTCCAGTTGACATGGCATGAGACAAAGCATTATCTAACTTCTGTCTCTTATACACATCTGACGCTGCCGACGATCTACTCTGTGTAGAT
>OJDV01000222.1_pt1 | contig 22225 bp, 28 predicted proteins | sample 1592911 | NCBI WGS metagenome assembly OJDV01 (sample SAMN05416860, study PRJEB24817) | seawater metagenome | isolation source: Sea water | place: Canada:Atlantic | collected 2013-11 | reverse complement strand
TCTGCCTGTCTCGTGGGCTCGGAGATGTGTATAAGAGACAGTATCGGACCGTTCCTTTTGGGACATAAAATGTCGTAAATTTGCCTGTTCGGGTTATAAAATTGCGCAACTGACTGCAAGGCTCTTTTTGCACGTGCAGCATTGCGAATTGTGCATGATTTGTGCGCAGTTGAGAAAAACAGCGCTCATATTTTGCAGAAATTTGGTGGATAAGGATAGAAATGCGACCCAATTGCACCGTCTCTGACGCAAGCTGCGCAAAATCATTGTCGCACGGAGAATCAAGTCATGATCAAGACACCTTATTTGCTGTTTTTGGGCGACGCGCCTGACCAACTGGCCGCCAAGGTCGCGCAGGGGATCAAGGACTGGCGTCCGGACAATGCGGTAGGGCAGTTTCGTTTGCCGACCTGCGGAACCACGCTTGGTCTGACAGACATGACGCTGGCCGAGGGGCTTGATGCGGGGGCGAAGACGCTGGTGATTGGTGTTGCCAACCGTGGCGGTGTGATTTCCAAGGCGTGGAAAGAGGTGCTGCTGGAGGCGCTGGCGATGGGCTATGATCTGGCCTCTGGCTTGCACAACCTGCTGGGTGAGGAAGAAGATCTTGTGGCGGCGGCGGCTAAGCACGGGCGCGCGTTGCATGATGTGCGCATTCCGTCGGTGGATTATCCGATTGCCAATGGTGTCAAGCGCACTGGCAAACGTGTGCTGGCCGTGGGCACGGATTGTTCAGTGGGCAAGATGTATACGGCGCTGGCGCTGGACAACGCCATGCGCGCGCGCGGGATGAAGAGCACATTCCGCGCCACCGGGCAGACGGGTATCCTGATCACAGGCCACGGTGTGCCGCTGGACGCAGTGGTGGCCGATTTCATGGCGGGCGCTGTGGAGTGGCTGACGCCTGACAATGAGCCCGACCACTGGGATGTGATCGAGGGACAGGGCAGCCTGATGCATGTCAGCTATTCCGGTGTCACGATGGCATTGGTGCATGGAGGCCAGCCTGACGCGCTGATTATCTGCCATGAGCCTACGCGGGAACATATGCGGGGCTTGCCTGAATATAAGGTGCCCAGCATGGAGGCGATCCGTGATGTGGCGCTCACCTTGGCAAAAGTGGCGAACCCTGATTGTGTTGTAGTCGGTGCAGCCGTTAACACGCAGCATATGGGCGAAGAGGATGCGAAGGCTTATCTTGCAAATGTCGAGGCGGCGATGGGTATCCCTGCGGTTGATCCGTTCCGCTTTGGTGCGGAGCGCTTGGCGGAGGCTTTGGAGGCAGTTTGAAGCCTCAAGCAGGTTGAGGCGTCGGGATCCAGTTTAAAGGCAAAATGAAGAATCGGCGCGGGCGGTTATGTTCGTGCCTGATGTGTGAGGATGGTATGCGGATTGAAGTGACAGCGGATGTGTTTCGACTGGCGCAGGTGTTTACGATTTCGCGGGGGTCGCGGACCGAGGCGAAGGTGTTGACTGTGCGGGTGTCGGATGGCGAGGCCGTTGGCATGGGCGAATGTGTGCCCTATGCGCGGTATGATGAGACACTCGAGTCGGTCACGGCGCAGATTGGAGGCTTGCCTGCCGATGTGACGCGTGCGGGCCTGTATGATTTGTTGCCTGCGGGTGCGGCGCGCAATGCGGTTGATTGTGCCCTCTGGGATCTGGAAGCCAAGCAGGCGGGAACGTCCGTGCGGGAGTTGGCTGGGCTTGCACCGCTTGGTCCGGAAATCACGGCATATACGTTGTCGTTGGACACGCCCGAGAAGATGCGCGCGCAAGCTGCGGAGAACGCGTTTCGTCCTTTGCTAAAGATTAAACTCGGCACGCCTGATGACATGCCGCGTTTGGAGGCTGTGCGGGCGGGTGCGCCTGACAGCACGATCATAGTGGATGCCAATGAGGGGTGGTCGGCGCAGGTCTATGCTGATCTTGCGCCGCATCTGGTTCGGCTGGGGGTCGCCTTGGTCGAGCAGCCGTTGCCAGCAGGCGACGATGATGCGCTGATCGGGATGGCGCGGCCTGTGCCTGTGTGTGCGGACGAAAGCTGTCATGATCGTGCGAGTCTGCCTGCGCTCAAGGGCAAATATGATGTGGTGAACATCAAACTTGATAAGACCGGCGGCTTGACCGAGGCTTTGGCGCTGCGAGAGGCGGCATTGGCCGAGGGGTATGATGTAATGGTAGGCTGTATGGTCGGCTCGTCGCTTGCGATGGCACCTGCGACACTTGTGGCGCAAGGGATGCCCTATGTGGACCTTGACGGGCCGCTTTTGTTGGCCGAAGACAGGGAAACGCCTTTGAAATTTGATGCGGCGGGGGTTCATCCACCGTTGCCTGCCTTGTGGGGATAACGACATGCGGACGGTTTATGTAAACGGGCAGTATTTGCCGGAGAATGAAGCAACTGTGTCGATCTTCGATCGCGGATTTCTGATGGCAGACGGCGTTTATGAAGTGACTTCTGTTCTGGGCGGCAAGCTGATTGATTTCGAGGGGCATTCGGTGCGTCTTGAACGTTCGCTCCGTGAGTTGGACATGCGCAATCCGATCAGCAAGGAAGACCTGCTGGAGGTGCACCGCGAGTTGGTGCGCGTCAACGAGATTGACGAGGGGCTAATCTATTTGCAGGTTACGCGCGGCAGCGATGGTGACCGCGATTTTGCCTTTCCCGATCCCGAGACAACTGAACCTACGATTGTGCTCTTCACACAAAACAAGCCTGGTCTGGCGGACAGCCCTGCGGCCAAAAAGGGCGCGAAGATTATCTCGATCGAAGACATTCGTTGGGGTCGGCGTGACATCAAAACGGTGCAGCTGCTCTACCCTTCGATGGGCAAGATGATGGCCAAGAAGGCCGGATGCGATGATGCGTGGATGGTGCAGGACGGGATGGTGACCGAGGGCACCTCCAACAATGCCTATATCGTGAAGGGCAACAAGATCATCACGCGTCATCTGGGCACCGAGATTTTGCACGGGATTACGCGCGCGGCTGTGCTGCGGTTCGCCGCCGAGGCGCAGATGGAGATCGAGGAGCGGTCGTTTAGCATCGAAGAAGCGCAAGAAGCCGATGAGGCGTTTACCACCAGTGCCAGTGCGTTTGTGATGCCTGTGGTCGAGATTGACGGTGTGGCGTTGGGCGATGGTGTGCCGGGTAAGGTGGCGCTGCGGTTGCGCGAGATTTATCTCGATGAGATGCGCAAGGTTGCGGTCTGAGAACTGGGGTGACGCTTTCCAACAGTGATTTGGCGGAGTTGATCGCATTCCGCCGCGCGCTGCACCAGCGGCCTGAAGTGTCGGGCGAGGAAATTGAGACTGCGCGCAGCATTGCGGCGGAGTTGCTTGCGCTAAAGCCATCGCAGATTCTGACAAGCCTCGGCGGTCATGGGGTTGCGGCTGTTTTTGACAGCGGTGTCGCAGGGCCCACGGTGCTGTTTCGCGCTGAACTGGACGCTTTGCCAATTCAAGAGCAGAACGACATTGCATGGAAATCGCAAGTTGCGGGAAAAAGCCATGTGTGCGGGCATGACGGGCATATGACTATGCTGCTTGCCTTGGGCCGTATGATTGCAAGGAAGCGCGTGGCGCATGGGCGCGTGGTGCTGATGTTCCAGCCTGCTGAAGAGGATGGCAGCGGGGCAAAGGCGGTTGTGGCCGACCCTGCCTATGACGAGATTGCAGCAGATTGGGCATTTGCCATTCATATCGAACCAGGGAGACCATTTGGATATGTGTCGACCTGTGCTGGCCTCATCAATTGTGCATCAAAAGGGCTGCGGATCAGATTGTCAGGAAAGACAGCTCATGCCGCCGATCCAGAGGATGGTGTTTCGCCAATGCAGGCTGTTGCTGCGCTGATATCCGAGTTGGAGGCATTGGGACGAGGTGGTGCGCTGGGTGATGCGTTCAGGTTGGTCACGCTAACCCATGTCTGCATCGGCGAGCCATCATTTGGTATCTCTCCGGGTGAGGCGGAGATATGTGCGACCCTTCGAACGACGCTGGACGAAAATATGCATAGTCTAGAGGCGCAGGCGCGAACGCTAGCCCAGCATGCCGCACGGGCGCATGGTTTAAGCGTGGCGTTCGAGGTCTGTGATGATTTTGCTGCCTCGATAAATCATCCCGAAGCTTTCGCCGCGGCGGTGTCGGCGATGGACGCAATCGGTGTGCCCTATGGCGATGCGGGCGTGCCTATGCGTGCATCAGAAGACTTCGGTGTTTTCGGGTGGAATGCCAAGGCAGCGATGCTGTGCCTTGGCCCAGGTGAGGATTATGCAGCGCTGCATAACCCCGATTATGACTTTCCAGATGATCTGATCCCGATTGGCAGCAAGATTTTCGAGCGGATCGCGCGGGACCTGCTGGGAACTGCTTAGTCCTTGCCCACATTCTCGTCGAATGCCACCTTGAACGCCTCTTGTTGCGCGTTATTGGCGTCGGTCTGGTAGTTGGCTTTCCACTCGTCCATGCTCATCCCGTAGAAAAGCTCACGCGCTTCCATTTTGCCGATTTCGATGCCGCGCTCTGCGGCGGCTTCCTGATACCAGCGGCTCAGGCAGTTGCGGCAAAACCCTGTTAGGTTCATCATGTCGATGTTTTGCACATCGGTGCGGTCTTCCATCAGGTGCTTTTGCAGCCGGCGGAAGGCGGCGGCCTGAAGTTCGATTTCGGTTTGTGTGGGGTCGGACATGGGGCGCTCCTGAATTGCAGTACTGCGTCTAACTATAGCTTTGCTTTGGCATTGTCACAGAGCTGAAACGATTTTGCGGTTCAATTGAGCCACGGCAAGGTCTATGCCTGTGTTAATCATGAAATATCCCCGCTCCGCCCCACTCAGGAGCGATGCAAAAGGAACAACCCCGATGAGACGCGAGCGTAATGTAAAGATCGTGGCAACCCTTGGCCCTGCGTCAGATACGCCCGAAATGATCAGGAAGCTGCACGAGACGGGGGCGGATGTGTTTCGCCTCAACATGAGCCACGGCAGCCATGAGGAGATTCGCGCCAAACATGCGATGATCCGCGCCGTCGAGGAAGAAACAGGCTCCACAATTTGCATTTTGGCCGATTTGCAGGGCCCCAAACTGCGCGTTGGTGTGTTTGCTGGTGACAGTGAGGAATTGGTCGTTGGTGCGCCTTTCCGCCTCGATCTTGATCCCGCAGAGGGAGATGCAAGCCGTGTGTGCCTGCCGCATCCTGAGATTTTTGAAGCGCTTGAAGAGGGTGCCACATTGCTCGTCAATGACGGCAAGATCAGGCTCAAAGTTGTGCGCTGTGGTGCGGACTTTGCGGACTGTGAGGTGATTGCGGGCGGGATCATCTCCAATCGCAAGGGGGTGAATGTGCCTGACGTGATCTTGCCACTGGCCGCGCTGAGCGAAAAAGACCGCGCTGATCTGGAATTCGTTTGTGCGCTGGGTGTCGACTGGCTCGCGCTGAGTTTTGTGCAGCGGCCCGAGGATGTGGCGGAGGCGCGGGAGCTGGCCAAGGGACGGGCTGCGATTCTTTCAAAGATTGAAAAGCCCACAGCAGTAGATTGCTTTGACGAGATTTTGGCGGTGAGTGACGGGATCATGGTCGCGCGTGGCGATCTGGGGGTAGAGCTTCCTGTCTCCGCTGTGCCGCCCATCCAGAAGCGTTTGGTGCGGCGCTGTCGTGCGGTGGGCAAACCCGTGATCGTCGCCACCCAGATGCTGGAGAGCATGATCGATAGCCCGATGCCCACCCGCGCCGAAGTCTCGGATGTGGCCACGGCGATCTATGAGGGCGCGGATGCGGTGATGTTGTCCGCCGAATCGGCGGCGGGGAGCTTTCCGCTGGAGGCCGTGACCACGATGAACAACGTCGCCATCGAGGTGGAGGCCGATCCGACCTACACCCAGATCATCGAGAGCAGCCGCACGGCGTCACGTTCGGGCATTGCCGATGCGATTGTGGCTGCCGCGCGCGAGATTGCCGAGACAACGGATGTCAAAGCGATCTGTTGTTTCACACAATCGGGCACCACCGCGCTCCTCACCGCGCGGGAGCGGCCACGGGTGCCGATCATCGCTCTCACGCCACTGCACAAAACGGCGCGGCGTCTGGCGCTCAGCTGGGGCGTGAATTGTGTGATGACGGGTGAGTTGGACCGCTTCAAAAAGGCAGTGATAAGCGCGGCGAAGGCCGCGCGCAGTGAGGGGTTCGCGCAGGAGAGTGATTTTGTCGTTGTGACCGCCGGGGTGCCCTTCAACGTGCCTGGCAGCACGAATATCCTCCGTGTAGCACCTTGTGATGAGCGTTTGATTTCCGCGTCTGATCCAGAGTAGCCTCGCCTCACCGATAGGTAATGTAATCACGGGGGACCTACGATGGATTCTGATCTGGCGCTTGTAATCGGCATAGTGATTGCCTGCCTTGCGATTCCATCGGTTCTATCAGCGCTGTCGGACCGTCGTGCGCCGCGTGCTTCGGCAGTCACCATTCTGATTGCAGGCGGTTTGATTGTCTTTGCGATCACGAGCAAACCCGGTGGCTATCAATTGGGCCAATTGCCGGATGTGATTATGAACGTAGTTGCCCGTTTCCTGCCCTGAAACAGGACGGGGTCACCCAAGCTCCACACTCGCCTATTGCGTTAACATGCGTCCCGTTCTATAGCGCAGCTTCAATCCCTGTGTTGCCGGCTCAAGTGGCATGCCGAGCAGCACTTTCACTGTAGACGATTAGGAGACAGAAATGCCCAAGATGAAGACGAAGTCGAGCGCCAAAAAGCGCTTTAAGGTTTCGGCGACCGGTAAGGTCATCGGCTCACAAGCTGGCAAACAGCACGGCATGATCAAGCGGAGCAACAAATTTATCCGTAACGCACGCGGCACGCAGACACTCTCTGCGCCAGACGCCAAGATCATCAAGGGCTTCATGCCCTACGACCGCTAAGGAGAGCCGATATGTCCCGTACAAAAGGTGGTACAGTTACCCACGCCCGTCACAAGAAGGTTATCAAGGCAGCCAAAGGTTACTATGGCCGCCGCAAGAATACCTTTAAGGTCGCCCGTCAGGCGGTCGACAAAGCCAACCAATACGCGACCCGTGACCGCAAGGTGCGCAAGCGGAACTTCCGCGCACTGTGGATTCAGCGGATCAACGCGGCTGTTCGTGCGCATGACGCCGAGCTGACGTATTCCCGCTTTATCAACGGTCTGAACCTTGCAGGCATCGAAGTGGACCGCAAAGTCCTCGCCGATCTGGCCGTGAACGAGCCCGAAAGCTTTGCTGCGATTGTAAAGCAGGCGCAGGCGTCACTCGCCGCGTAAATCGTATCGGTTCTTGAGATTTGAAAGGCCCTGCCAGAGATGGCGGGGCCTTTTGCCGTTTCAGGGGCGTTTATCGAAAACGGGCACGCCCTCGGCGATCTCGTGAAACGGCTGTTTGTCACAGGTGAAGATCGCCATCTTTGCGGTGCCGAAGGCTGTTGGGTCATCAAGCGTGCCGACTTTGACCACCACTGCGCCACGCGCGGGCAGGTGCGTGATCAGATGGGTGCCGCAATTGCCGCAAAAATCGCGGGTGCGCGGATCGGGGATATCGTTGCGGGTGAATTGCTTTGGCGCGCCCTTGGTATAGTGAAAGTCGTCTGCGCCAAAGCTCATGATGTAATTCGGCCCACCGCCCGAGATATACTGGCATTCGCGGCAATGGCACTGCGCGCTCCACTGCGCATCGCCTGCGGCACTATATTCGATCTCGCCGCAATAGCAGCGCCCTGTTAGTGACATCTCTCTCTCCCTTTTGATCCCGACAGGCTAGGTGCGCGACCCCCGCCGTGTCCAGCCTCATGTCCCCCATGGGTTGCGTTTGGCCGCTGTTCGGGTATCAGGATCGCAAAGTTTCAAGGACGCGTGTGACATGGATGATCTAAAGCAGAAATACCTTGGCCAGATTGCAAATGCAGCCGATGAAGCCGCGTTGGAAGACATTCGTCTGGCCGCCGTGGGCAAGAAGGGTGAGGTCGCACTCAAGATGCGCGAGCTGGGCAAGATGACCCCAGAGGAGCGGCAGGTGGCTGGTCCTGCGCTTAATGCATTAAAGGATGAGATTAACAGCGCGTTGGCTGCGAAGAAGGCTGCGCTGGGCGATGCGGCTTTGGATGAGCGGCTGCGCTCGGAGTGGCTTGACGTGACACTGCCCTCACGCGGTCGTCCCATGGGCACGCTGCACCCTGTGTCTCAGGTCACTGAGGAGCTGACCGCGATTTTTGCCGAGATGGGGTTCAGCGTTGCCGAAGGTCCGCGCATTGATACCGACTGGTACAACTTCGACGCGCTCAATATTCCGGGTCACCACCCTGCACGCGCGGAGATGGACACATTCTATATGTCCCGCGCCGAGGGGGACAATCGCGCGCCGCATGTTTTGCGCACGCATACATCCCCCGTGCAAATCCGCACGATGGAGGCCGAAGGCGCGCCGCTGCGCATCATCTGCCCCGGTGGTGTGTACCGCGCCGATTATGACCAGACGCACACGCCGATGTTCCATCAGGTCGAGGGTTTGGCCATCGACAAGGACATCTCCATGGCGAACCTGAAATGGACGCTGGAGGAGTTCTTCTCGGCGTTCTTCGAGATCGACGGCATCAAAACCCGCTTCCGCGCCTCGCATTTCCCGTTCACGGAGCCGTCTGCCGAGGTGGATATCCAATGCTCGTGGGTCGATGGGCAGCTGCGCATTGGTGAGGGTGATGGCTGGATGGAAGTCCTCGGATCCGGCATGGTCCATCCCAAAGTGCTGGCCGCTGGCGGGATCGATCCCGACATCTGGCAAGGCTTTGCCTTTGGCATGGGGATCGACCGGATTGCGATGCTGAAATACGGGATACCTGATTTGCGGGCGTTTTTTGATTCAGACCTGCGCTGGCTGCGGCACTACGGGTTCGCGAGCCTTGATCAGCCGAATTTGCATGGTGGGTTGAGTAGGTAAATGTGGCTACAGCCTGAGTTCACGCTCTTCGGGTTTGCTGAGTATTTGTGGTTTGCCTTCGTTGGTGGCGGTTCATACTGGATTTTGACGTACTGCATGTTTGCATCAAAGGATTGGCGCAAGCGTGCTTTTTACTCCGAGAAAACGGCGCATCTGGATGAGGCGGAAATATTGGTTGCCCAGCACCGAAACCTGATCGTGATAGAGGCCTATTGGCGGCCTTCAGGGGGCGTGAAGCCCGCGTTCTGGATGGCTGAAAACTCTCTCGTTATGGCGACAGTGCTGGAAGAGCATCTGTTGCGCGCACGCGGCATGACATCGCCGCACAGTTATAGCAAGGCGCGGCGCAAAATGATGAGGCAGTCGTTCGCTCTGCCTGATCGGGCCGAGCGCCGTTGAAAATAGAACCATAAGGCGTTACCGATTAGGTCAATCGTCGCGTAAGGAAGTCTACGATGAAATTCACACTCTCTTGGCTCAAAGAGCACCTCGACACCACGGCTTCGGTCGATGAGATCACCTATGCCCTGACCGATCTGGGTCTTGAGGTAGAGGGGGTCGAGGATCGGGGCGCTAAGCTGCGCGACTTCACGCTGGGCTTCGTGAAATCCGCCGAGAAGCATCCCGATGCGGACCGTTTGCGCGTGTGTCAGGTCGAGACGGACGAGGGGCTGCAACAGATCATCTGTGGGGCGCCCAATGCGCGGGAAGGGATCACGGTCGTAATCGCCAAGCCCGGCGTTTATGTGCCCGGCATCGACACCACCATCGGGGTGGGCAAAATTCGCGGGATCGAGAGTTTTGGCATGATGGCCTCCGAGCGGGAGCTGGAGCTGTCCGAGGAGCATGACGGGATTATCGAGCTGCCATCTGGCAATGTAGGCGACAGTTTCACCGATTGGCTTGCCGAGAATGACCCCAGTAAGGTGGACCCTGTGATCGAGATCGCGATTACGCCGAACCGCCCCGATGCGCTGGGCGTGCGAGGCATTGCGCGTGATCTGGCCGCACGCGGTCTGGGCAAGCTCAAAAAGCGTGATGTGGATGTGGTGGAGGGGCAGTTCCCGTGCCCTGTCAGCGTCACGATTGACGAAGACACGCTTGATCAGTGTCCCGTGTTCTTTGGTCGCGTTATTCGCGGCGTCAAGAACGGCCCAAGCCCTGCATGGTTGCAGGATAAGCTGCGCGCGATCGGCTTGCGGCCGATTAGTTTCCTTGTGGATGTGACGAACTTCTACACCTACGATCGCAACCGGCCGCTGCACGTTTTTGACGCGGACAAGATCGCGGGCGATGCGCTGCGTGTGCACCGCGCCAAAGGCGGTGAGACGATGATGGCGCTGGATGAGAAGGAATACACGTTCCAAGAGGGAATGACGCTGATTTCTGACGACAAGGGCGTTGAGAGCATTGGCGGCGTGATGGGCGGCATGGCCTCTGGTGTAACCGAAGAGACGGTGAACGTTTTCCTTGAGGCAGCGTATTTTGACACGGTGCGCACGGCCTATACGGGCCGCGCGCTCAAGGTCAATTCGGACGCGCGCTACCGCTTCGAGCGGGGGATCGACCCCGAGTGGACGCCCTACGGGATCGAGCATGCCACGCAGATGATCTTGGACCACGCAGGAGGTGAAGCCTCCACAGTCGTGATGGCAGGCAAGGTGCCGGACACCAGCCGCGCCTATAAGCTTAATGCCAAGCGGGTGATATCTTTGGTGGGGATGGATATCCCCGAGGCCACGCAGCGCCAGACGCTGACGGCGCTGGGCTTCATTCTCGAGGGCGATATGGCCCATGTCCCCAGCTGGCGCCCCGATGTGCAAGGCGAGGCCGATCTGGTGGAGGAAGTGGCGCGGATCGCATCACTGACGAAGCTGGAAGGCCGCCCCTTGCCGCGTCTCACCACTGGCGTGCCGCGGCCTGTGATGTCACCCGTGCAGCGCCGCGAGGTAGCCGCACGGCGCACGGCGGCCGCACTGGGATATCATGAATGTGTGACCTACAGCTTTATCGACCAGCCGTCGGCAGCGCTCTTTGGCGGGGGCACGGATGCGACGCGTCTGGAGAACCCGATCAGCAACGATATGAGCCACATGCGACCCTCACTGCTGCCCGCGCTGTTGCAAGCTGCGGCACGCAATCAGGCGCGCGGCTTTGCGGACATGGCGTTGTTCGAGGTGGGGCCATCGTTCAGCGGGGGCGAACCTGGTGAGCAGCACATGGAAGTGAGTGGCCTGCTGGTCGGGCGCACGGGTCCGAAGGACGTTCTGGCCTCCGCGCGTGATGTCGATGTTTTCGACGTCAAAGCGGATGCGGAAGCGATACTGTCCGCGATTGGCGCGCCTGCGAAAGTGCAGATCTTGCGCGGGGCGGACGCTTGGTGGCATCCGGGGCGGCACGGCAAGATCTGTCTTGGTCCCAAGAAGGTGCTGGGCGTCTTTGGTGAAGTTCATCCGAAGGTACTGGCCGAGATGGGCGTCAAAGGCCCTGCGATGGCGTTTACAATCTGGCCTGCCGAAGTTCCGATGAAGCGCAAGGCGGGGGCCACGCGGGCCGCGCTCAAGATCAGCGATCTGCAAGCGGTCGAGCGTGATTTCGCCTTTGTTGTGGACGCCGATGTGGCGGCGCTGACGCTGGTTAATGCGGCGATGGGTGCGGATAAGGTGCTGATTGACGATGTGCGCGTATTTGACGAGTTCATTGGCGGCAGTTTGGGGGAGGGAAAGAAATCCCTCGCGCTGACGGTGCGGTTGCAGCCGCGTGAAGCCACGTTGAAGGATGCGGATATTGAAGCGGTGAGTGCCAAGGTGGTTGCGAGCGTAAGCAAGGCCACGGGTGGTGTGTTGCGCGGGTAAGCTGGGACCCTGTGCCTGTGGGGGGGGCGGGATTTGAGTTTATTGGAAAAATGATGAAGGCAGAGAGGATTGAGCGATGTTGAAGGTGTATTTGTCGGGTGAAATCCACACGGATTGGCGTGAGCAGATTGTTGAGGGCGCAGCGGGGCTTGATGTTGAATTTTCCAGCCCTGTGACAGACCATGCGGCGAGCGACGATTGCGGTGTCGCCATCCTTGGAGCGGAAGCGGACAAGTTCTGGCATGACCGCAAGGGTGCGCAGGTGAATGCGATACGCACGCGCAAGGGCATTGCGGACGCGGATGTTGTCGTGGTGCGGTTCGGCGACCAGTACAAGCAGTGGAATGCAGCCTTCGACGCGGGCTATGCTGCGGCGCTCGGCAAATCGTTGATCATTTTGCACGGGGCCGATCATGCGCACGCACTCAAGGAAGTGGATGCGGCTGCATTAGCAGTAGCATCCGAGCCTGCTCAGGTTGTTGAAATTCTGCGCTATGTCCTGACAGGTCAACTGGCGTAGTCAACTCTTCTGTATTGACTTCAGCCGTTGTGGCGACGGTTTATTGCTGCAGCTACGTGCGGTTGTGGGGGCGAAGTACGGGTTTTTCCCCTTAGAAATAAGCTGATTCGCGGGAATCGCTGTGGTATGTCCGTTGCATTGGCATAAAGGGTGGGAAAACCTTCGGCCGCAAATACAGTAAGGGACGAAAAATGATTAACGAATTTAAGGACTTCATCGCCAAGGGCAATGTCATGGACATGGCTGTTGGTATCATCATCGGTGCGGCGTTTACCGCCATCGTTGGCTCGTTGGTGGCAGATTTGATCAATCCGCTCATCAGCTTGTTCATGGGCGGCGTCGATTTTAGCGGCTTGTTCGTATTGCTGGGTGATGGCGAATATGCGTCCATTGATGCGGCGGATGAAGCGGGTGCTGCTGTATTTGCGTATGGTCGGTTCATCATGGCGATCATCAACTTCCTGATCATCGCGTTTGTTGTGTTCATGCTCGTTAAGGCCGTGAACAAAGCCAAAGGTCCAGAGCCTGAAGCCGCGCCTGAAGCGCCAGCGGGCCCGACACAGGAAGAGCTGTTGGCCGAGATTTTGGTCGAGCTGAAGAAGTAAGGGGCACAAGCCTTTTGATGAGAGGGGGTCGCAGCGATGCGGCCCCCTTTTTTGTTCAGGCGATGGCCTGTTCGGGGGTGATGTACGCCATGTCTAATGCTTCGCCCACCGCGGCATAGGTGATCTGGCCTGCGTGCACATTCAGGCCGGCCAGCAAGTGAGCATCATCTGCGCAGGCTTGCTTCCAGCCTTTGTTGGCCAGTGCCATCATAAACGGCATCGTGGCATTCCCCAGCGCGATGGTAGAGGTACGCGCAACCGCACCGGGCATGTTGGCCACACAATAGTGCATGATGCCGTCCACCTCATAAATCGGGTCTTCGTGCGTGGTGGCGCGGGATGTCTCAAAGCAGCCGCCCTGATCGATGGCGACGTCCACGAGGGCAGCGCCTGTTTTCAGTTCGGAGAGTTGCGCGCGTGTTATGAGTTGGGGGGCGGCAGCACCGGGGATCAGCACGGCACCGATGATCAGATCGGCCTCGCGGGCCAAATCAATCGTGTTTCCTGCCGAGGCAAAGCTTGTTTTGAACACGCCCGAGAAGGCATCGTCGAGGTAGCGCATGCGCGGGAGGGAGCGGTCGAGGACCGTCACATCGGCGCCCATCCCCGCCGCGACGCGTGCTGCATGTGTGCCCACAACGCCGCCACCGATGACAACAACCTTTGCGGGGCCAACACCCGGGACACCCCCCATCAAGACGCCCCGCCCGCCATTGGCTTTCTGCAAGGTCCAGCTGCCCACTTGGGGGGCGAGTTTGCCGGCGACTTCGGACATGGGGGCAAGCAGAGGCAGGCCGCCGTTGCGGTCTGTCACGGTTTCATAGGCGATGCAGGTAGCACCCGACGCGAGAAGATCCTTGGTTTGTTCAGGATCAGGGGCAAGGTGCAGATAGGTAAAGAGCACCTGACCCTCGCGCAGCAATTTGCGCTCGACTGCCTGCGGCTCTTTGACCTTAACGATCATATCGGCAGCTTCGAAAACCTCGGCTGCCGTGCCAAGGATCTCGGCACCTACGGCTGTGTAGTCGGCATCTTCAAAACCTGCACCTGCGCCTGCGTTTGTCTCGATGACAACGCTGTGGCCTGCCTTGACGGCTTCAAGGGCGGCATTCGGCGTTATGCCGACACGAAACTCTTGGGGTTTGATCTCTTTCGGGCAACCGATTTTCATGGAATGTTTCCTCCTCCGATGATTGGGACAAGGATGACGCACATCGGGCGCAAATTGGTGGCGATTATGGGTCGCTAAATGTGCATATTTTAGAATACCCTGCGAATAGATCGCACTCTGACGCAAAGGTATTGCGCATATGCTGGATAGTATTGATCGGAAGCTCCTTGGCGCTTTGCAAAAACGCGGACGGATGTCTAATGCTGAGTTGTCCGAGCAGGTGAACCTGTCGCCTTCGGCCTGTCATCGGCGCGTGCAGCGGTTGGAGGCGGAGGGGTATATCCGTGATTATGTCGCCCTGCTCGATCCGCGCAAGCTGGGGGTGCCGACCACGGTGTTTGTCGAGATCACCCTGTCGGGGCAGGCCGACGAAGTGCTTGATGCCTTTGAGAAAGGGGTGCGGCGGATCCCTGACGTCTTGGAATGCCATCTGATGGCGGGCACGGCGGATTACCTGCTCAAAGTCGTGGCAGAGGATACGGAAGATTTCGCGCGCATCCATCGCCAGTATCTGGCGCGGTTGCCCGGCGTGCAGGGGATGCAATCGAGTTTTGCGCTACGCACGGTGAGTAAGACAACCGCGTTGCCTGTCTGACGGGCTAAGGTTTGGCGATTTCCGGCCCTTTCGGGATCGAGAGGATAGATGTGCTGGATACGCGTGAAAAAGCCTGTAGGATTTGCGCAGGGCGCAAGCTGCGTTTGCTTTTTGGAGGATGGATGATGACGAAATTTGTTTCTGCGGCAGTAATTTGCTTGGGTGCCAGTGTCGTTCACGCCGAGGAAGCGCGGCAGTTGGATGCCCATGAACATGGCGTCGGGCAGTTGAACATTGCCATAGACGCCCAACAAATCGCGATTGAGCTTCATGCGCCAGGGGCCGATATCGTAGGATTTGAGTATGCCGCACAAAGCAGCGAAGACCGTGGCGCGGTGGATGAGGCTGTAGCACGTCTGGCGCGGCCACTTGACCTGTTCGGCTTCCCAGAGGCTGCTGCATGCGGTGTTGTGGAAGCGCGTGCTTCCCTAGAGATCGAAGGTGAGCACGCTGAGCACGAGGAAGAAGCGCATGATCACGCAGAGCACAAGCACGACGACCATGACCATGATCACGCGGATCACGCTGAGGAGGCGGGCCATAGCGAATTCCATGCGGAGTATTTGCTGACCTGTGCCGATCCTGCGCAGGCTACCCTCATCACCTTTGCGTATTTCGATGCTTTCCCGAATGCGCGAGAGCTGGAGGTACAGTTGATCACGGATCGCGGCGCCACAGCCGCTGAGGTGACCAAGGCTGCCCCCGTGCTTGATCTGCGCGAATTGTTCTAAGCGCGTATAGGCACCATGGGGACAGACACCTCGATCGTATCGCTTGAAAACGTCAGCTACCGATGGCGTGGCAGGGCGTCATTCGGATTGGACATCGCCGATTTTCGTCTGGCCCCTGCCGAAACTGTGCTTTTGCTCGGCGAAAGCGGGTCGGGAAAATCGACGCTTTTGTCATTGATTTGCGGCACGATTACCGCCGATCAGGGGGCCGTGAGGGTCGCGGGAACAGACATCGCCTCTCTGTCGGCGGGCGCGCGTGACAGGTTTCGGGCAGAGCATATCGGGCTGATCTTTCAACAGTTCAATCTGCTCCCCTATGCCAGTGTGCTGGATAATATCCTGCTGCCTCTGCGGTTTGCGCCGCAGCGCCGTGCGCGTGTGGATGATCCATCCGAGGCGGCGGGTGCGCTTTGCGCCGCTCTGGGTCTGCCTGTGGATGTGGTCACGGCGCAGGCGGGCACGCTCAGCGTGGGCCAGCAACAGCGCGTGGCTGCTGCGCGTGCGCTGATCGGTGCGCCGCCCTTGATCGTCGCGGATGAGCCGACATCCGCACTGGACGCTGCCACGCAGGCGACATTCTTGGACCTACTTTTTGCACAAGTGCGCGCATCGGACAGCACTCTATTGATGGTGAGCCATGACGCCCGTCTCGCTCCGCATTTCGACCGGACCGTCGAGATATCGGAAATCACGAAGGTGCCCGCGTGATCCTGCGCCTCGCCCTCGGATCGCTCATGGCGCGTGCGCTGACGGTGGCGATGACCGTGCTTGCGATCGCCCTGTCTGTTGCGCTGTTTCTTGGGGTCGAGAAGGTGCGCACGGGGGCCAAGGCCAGCTTTGCCGATACGATTTCTGGCACGGATTTAATTGTGGGTGCGCGCTCTGGCTCGGTGCAGTTGCTGCTCTATTCCGTGTTCCGCATCGGCAATGCGACAAACAACCTGACGTGGGAGAGTTACACCGACATCGCCGCGCGCCCCGAGATCGACTGGATCGTGCCGATATCTCTGGGTGACAGTCATCGCCAGTTTCGCGTGATGGGCACCACGGTTGAATTTTTCGAGCGCTACAAATACCGCTCAGGCCGCGCGCTGGAGATGGCGGATGTTGTGGTGATGGATGATCTTTTCGATGCGGTCATCGGGGCGGATGTGGCTGCTACACTGGGGTATACGGTCGACGATCCGATTGTCGTGTCGCATGGCATCGCTTCTTTTGTAGAGCATGAGAACCAGCCGTTTCGCGTAGCGGGTATCCTCGCGAAAACAGGCACGCCTGTGGACCGTACCGTTATCGTCAGTCTTGAGGCGATTGAGGCAATCCATGTCGATTGGCAGGGGGGCGGCGCGATCCCCGGTCAGGTAACACCTGCGGATACCCTGCGGCAGATGACGCTTGAGCCGCAGGCGATTACAGCCGCGCTCATCGGGACGCAAAGCCGCTTGCAGGTATTTGCCCTGCAACGTGCCATCAACAACTACGCAAGCGAGCCTTTGCTGGCGATCCTGCCCGGTGTGGCGCTGCAAGAGTTGTGGCAGATCGTAGGCGTGGCCGAAACTGCACTGGTGGCCGTCTCGGGCATGGTAGTGATTACGGCGCTGATCGGAATGATGGCCACGATATTCTCAAGCCTGAACGAGCGGCGGCGCGAGATGGCGATTTTTCGGGCAATGGGCGCGCGGCCTCGCGTGATCCTCAGCTTTCTGGTGATCGAGGCGGCGGTGATGGCCGCTGTGGGCGCGGTAATTGGTCTGGGGCTTTTGTATCTTGGGCTGCTGGTTGCACAGCCCGTTGTTGATGCCCGCTTTGGCCTGTGGCTGCCTATTGAAGCGCCGTCGTTGCGTGAATTCTGGGTCCTGGTGGGAGTTGTGGCCGCTGGCGCGATTGTGAGCATGGTGCCCGCGCTCAGGGCCTACCGCATGTCGCTGGCCGATGGTATGATGGTGAAAATCTAGCAAAGGGATGGATATGATGGCCCTGTCACGCCGTACTCTGCTGATCGGTGCTGCCTCTTTCGCAGCTCTGCCTCAAGTCGCACGCGCGAATGCCCCCCGCGTGCTCGAATGGAAAGACCTCATTCCCGCTGGCGTGCCCTATAGCCAGATCATTGGCGAGGGGAAGATGGACGCGATTAACGACACTTGGCTGCCCGTCTTTGACAAGAACGCGACCAAGCTGAACAAGGACCTCAATGGCGCCTACATCAAAATGCCGGGCTACATGCTGCCCTTTGATGTGACGTCCAAGGGCGTGACCAGCTTTATTCTCGTGCCGTTTGCGGGGGCCTGCTTGCACACGCCGCCGCCGCCCGCCAACCAACTTGTCTTTGTGGATGCAGCAGAGCCGTGGGAGACGGAAAGCATGTGGGATCCTGTCTGGGTGACGGGACAAATGCGCCATGAGGTGCAATCAACCACACTTGCCGAGGTTGGTTATGCGATGCAGGCCGACGAGATCGAGCTTTACGAATGGTGAAGCGTGGCATGGATCGGCGTACCTTGCTTGCGGGGCTCGCGGCGATGGCGGTGCCGCATAGGGCGTGGGCCAGCGACTTTATTGATCTCAACTGGACGGACCTTATTCCCGAAGGCGAACCGAAGATGCCGCCGTTTGTGCAGGGTCTTATTGATCACGATGCGCCTGCGATGTCCGCGATGCAGCCTCCCTCATCAGGGGTGCGCACCGATTGGAACGGGCAGACCGTCCGCTTGCCCGGTTATGTCGTGCCGATCGAATATTCGGGTTCGGGCGTAACGGCGTTCATTCTGGTGCCGTTTGTGGGTGCTTGCGTACATGTCCCGCCGCCGCCTGCGCATCAGCTTGTCTTTGTCACAACCGAGGAGCCGTACGAGGGCACGGGTTTGTATGAAGCAGTAAATGTGACTGGAATGTTCGGCACGGCGTCCACATCAACGCAATTGGCGGATATCTCCTATGCGCTGTCCGCCGATCACATCGAGCCCTTCTAACGTCAATAGGCCATGAAAAAACCCCGCAGCCCAAAAGGCTGCGGGGTCATTTATTCTTAAGCTCGCTCGTAGGGATGACTTACATCATACCTTCGCGCTGTGCTTTCTTCCGTGCCAGTTTTCTGGAACGGCGGATCGCTTCGGCTTTCTCGCGTGCTTTCTTCTCGGAAGGCTTCTCGAAATGTTGCTTGAGCTTCATTTCACGAAACACACCCTCGCGCTGAAGTTTCTTCTTCAGGGCGCGCAGCGCTTGATCGACGTTATTATCGCGAACACTAACCTGCATGTGGTTTTCACCACCTTTCTAGTTTGAAGTTGCAAGGATTTGCAGGAAGTGGCTCTTTAGCAAAGCCATGCTATATTGTCCAGTGACTTGAGTTGAACGGAGCATTGCCATGACGACCGAACCAACATCCCCCAAAGAAAAGCTTTTGCAGGCCGCATTGATGCATGTGCCTTTCGATGGCTGGTCACCTGCGGCGTTCGACGCAGCGGTTGATGATTCGGGGGTGGAGCGTGCGGTCGCTGACAGCGTATGCCCCCGCGGGGCCGTTGATCTGGCGATTGCTTATCATAATCAAGGCGACGCGGTGATGGTGCAACGAATGAAGGAGACCGATCTGGAAGCGATGCGCTATAGCGAGCGTGTGGCCGCTGCCGTGCGATACCGCCTTGAGGCTGTTGAGGATAAGGAACTTGTGCGCCGTGGCACCACGCTTTTTGCGTTGCCGATGTATGCGCCCGACGGGGCAAAGCTCATCTGGGGCACGGCGGATGCGATTTGGACGGCGCTTGGCGATACATCCGATGATGTGAACTGGTACACAAAACGTGCCACGCTGAGCGGGGTGTATTCGGCGACTGTATTGTACTGGCTGGGCGACAGCAGCGAGGATCACGCTGATACATGGGCCTTCCTTGACCGCCGAATCGAAAATGTTATGCAGATTGAGAAACTCAAGGCGCAGGTGAATAAGAACCCTGTACTGAGTAAGCTAATGACGGGACCAAACTGGCTCTTGAGCCGTGTCAAAGCGCCGAATCCCGTGCCACAGTCGGACTTGCCCGGACGGTGGACGCGGCCCTAGGCGCTGCGGATCAAGACGACCATCGTCACGCAGTGTAGCGCCACAACCGCGAGGTTGGCCTGCACCACAACGTTCTCCAGACCCGCGGCAAAGGCAGTCGCGACTTTGTAGACGATCTGGAGCGGAAAGAGCACCAATGCGATCTGCACCGCGACTTGCTGCGCGCCGAACCCTGCGCGCAGCAGCGCATAAAGGCTTGCCAGCAGGATCGCGAGATACACACATGCCAGAATGCGCCGCGCGGGCGTGTCAGGGCCAAGACTTGCGTCCAACCCTGCGTCGCCCCGCCAAAGGGCGCTGCATACGGCGATCAGGATCAGGACATTTGCGGCATGTGAAACGTAAACCATGCCCTATCAAGTGACCCTCACCGCGCGTGGGTCAAGTTTCGATCTTTTCGCGCTGCAGTCAGGCTGGTAGGTCAGCCTTAGTTTATTGCGGACAGGGGCATCGCTATTACTTCATCATCCGTACCTTTGCTGGACCTTGAGGCTGTTGATCTGCGGATTGACGGGCGAGATATTCTGCGCGACATCACCGTGCGTAGCGATGCGCGCCGTCTCGCCGTATTGGGGCGCAACGGGTCGGGCAAGACCACCTTGGCGCGGGTGATGGCGGGGCTGACACCACCGAGCGGCGGGTCAATACAGATCGCCGGTGTTGACGTAACACGTGACAGGCGCGGTGCATTGGCCGCCGTTGGCATCCTGTTTCAAAACCCCGACCACCAGATTATCTTTCCCACCGTGGAGGAGGAGCTGGCCTTTGGTCTCACGCAGATGGGGATGCCGGAAACAGAGGTGCGCGCGCGGGTACAGGACACGCTGGCGCAGTTTGGCAAACAGGCGTGGTCGGGTGCAGCGATCCACCAACTCTCTCAAGGACAGCGGCAATTGGTGTGCTTGATGGCGATCCTTGCGATGGCGCCAAAAGTCATCATTCTGGATGAGCCTTTCGCAGGGCTGGATATTCCTACATCGCTGCATTTGCACCGCGTTCTTGATCAGGCCGAGGCCGCATTGGTGCACATCACCCACGATCCCCGAATCATAGCAGACTACGATCACGCGCTTTGGATAGAGGGGGGCATGGTCAAGATGCAAGGCCCCGCCGCGCAGGTTGGAAGCGCGTTCGAAGCCGCGATGATTGAGTTGGGAGGGCGCGATGATCTCACTGACCTCTCCCGTTGATACGCGTGCACATAGTTTGCCTGCGGGTGGAAAACTCTTGGCGCTGTGCCTTGCGTCTGTGGCCCTTTTTGCGGTGCGTGATGTCTGGGTGCACCTCATGGCAGCGCTGAGCGTGCTTGCGCTTTATGCACTGCCTGGACGGATATTCTTCGTTCATGGAGTGCGGCGGCTGTGGCCGTTGTGGCCTTTTGTGGCGGTTATACTGGCTTGGCATGTTGCAACGGGTGCGACGCAGGATGGTCTGCTTATCTGCTTGCGGATGCTGAGTGCTGTTGGCCTCGCCAATCTTGTGACGATGACCACGTCCCTGTCCGAGATGATGGCCGTCCTGCGCCGCTTGTTGCGCCCTTTCGGCTGGCTTGGCGTCAACCTGCGCGCGATAGAGCTTGCAGCGGCTATGGTGATCCGCTTTACGCCTGTTCTGGCGCTCAAGGGGAGTGCCCTCACTATGGCTTGGCGGGCGCGGTCGCGCAGGCGGGCAGGGTGGCGGGTGATCGTGCCGTTTATGGTGTTGGCGCTGGATGATGCGGACCACGTGGCCGAAGCGCTGCGGGCACGCGGTGGATTTGATATGGATAGAACGACATGACAACTGAACGAAGCGTAGCCCAGATTGCCCTCTTTACCGCATTGATTGCGGCACTGGGCCTGATTCCACAACTTACGCTGGCCTTTGGTGTGCCGATCACAGCGCAGAGCCTTGGGATCATGCTGTGTGGCACCGTGCTGGGCGCGTGGCGCGGGTTCTTGGCGGCGACGCTTTTTGTGGGGCTGGTAGCCCTTGGTCTGCCGCTGTTGGCGGGAGGGCGCGGGGGCTTGGGCGTGTTTGCCTCTCCCACGGCAGGTTTCGCGCTTGGCTTTCCCTTCGCCGCGTTTGTGACGGGTGCTGTGGCAGAGCGGCTGCGCGGGTTCGCCATCGGTTGGTCAGCGGGTATTGCGGCGCTTATTGGCGGTGTTGTGGTGCTGTATATCTTCGGCATCACGGGCCTGGCGATTGTGCTTGACCGCTCGATCAGCGAGGCGGCCTTGTTGGTAACAGCCTTCTTGCCAGGGGATGCGATCAAGGCAGTTCTTGCGGGTCTGATCACTGCCGCGCTTTATCGCGCTCGGCCCGATGCAGTGGCGTCACGCAGCTAGGATCAGCGCTGTTGCAATGCCGCCAGCGGCGGCGATTGTGGCAAGGCCAGTGCCGCCCGTTTTGCGTAACTCGTGATAGAGGCGCACGGCGTTGATTGTCCCTGACGCGCCGATCGGGTGACCGCGCGCCAAGGCACCACCGCCGATATTAACGATCTCGGGATCAAGGCCCGCCCCCTGCACGCAGGCAATAGCCTGAACGGCAAAAGCCTCCATAACTTCGGCGCAGGTGATGTCCGTGATGCGCGTGCCTGTATAGGCTAGCGCGGATGTGACAGCGGTGAGCGGGGCGATGCCCGGGTTCTCAGGTGCTGCTCCTTTCGTGGCCCCCCCCAGCAAGGTAATGCCGTTGCAGCCCAGTTGCTGGCGCTGTCTCTTATACACATCTGACGCTGCCGAC